>JGI24699J35502_11133921_pt1 | contig 19438 bp, 12 predicted proteins | sample TergutMp193P4_FD_35502 | JGI IMG/M metagenome (IMG submission 35502) | reverse complement strand
TATCCTTTGTCTTCACATACCTCCCACAAATTATCCTCAGACTCTTCCATGGGCTTTATCCGGACTTGTAAACATAACCGTTAACAATCAGTTATACAGTAATTGTATAGTTACAAATTCTATCCTGACGGCAGTAAGCGGCGGTTATCCTACGCCCGCAAACTTCTTCACGTGTAAATTAAGTGGTGGCGGGGATACATGGTTGTTGTTAGAGGACAATTCGGGAAAAATCCGGGCTTTCAATGATGACGGAGGTACGACATCCGACGGTTATTCGTGGGGAAACGCCTCAAGAATAAAAACATACCTGACAAACATCAGTGCGGGATATGTTTTTTCATACAGCTCAAACAACCCGGTTCTTGAGTGTGATCTGTATATGGGTTTGGCACCACTGCCAAGTTCTTTTAAATTATTATCCGATTTCCCAAACTTGAAGACAAATAGTTCATTTGTATCCGACACCGTAACAACTGCGCTTCCGGGACAATCGGGTTATTATGTTTGTTATGATTGGTCGGTGGGGCAAAAATCTTATTCAGGTTACCCTAACATTGGAGAAGACAGGTTTCTTCGTAATTGGGATTATTACTATGCTGCGTATGGTTATATTCCTCTCTCTGTCGGTGAAAATACCGAAAATGCCGCTATCGCAATATGGGGGTCTTTCAAAGACAGTGAAAATGTAGTGTTTTCTCATGCAATGATAAGAAAAAATTCAAAAGATCCGGGGCAACCGCACGGATTCGAATGGGAAAGTAAAATGTCTAATTACCAAAGAATTATGCATACGAAAGAGGCTTTATCCGGTGGTAATTGGGGAAATATTATCCGTTATTATAAACCGGACCCTAACAGAACTGTCAGTTCCGTTATACCGGCTCCCGAATCTGTTTTTTCCGCATCGGATTTGAACAAGATTGCTGCACTGAAAAACCAAATTCCCGTAGCCGTACTGTCCGGTTTTGAAGAAAGATATCATTTATGGGAAAAAACATGGAGCAGACCCGAATTGTCTGTTTACAACAATCCTTTCAGATATGCCGAATCGTCCGAATATGAAAATTTGTTGGAGTATTGCATGAAATACGGAAAAGTTATATGGCCCCTCTTGTTTGAAAAGCTTACCCCAAAAGATATTTTTGTTATCAACCTGCTGAAAGATATAACTTGCAGTGACAAAAGAAACTTTTTCGATGACATTAAGCCGGTTCGCAAAAAAGATGAACTTTTTCCATCCACACACTCGGTTTTGGTAGATTACTGTAAAGGACTATTGGTAAAAGAAGAGGCAAACATACAGAATGCCATCCGGAATATTTCTATTGCGGAAAAAGGAAATTTGGAAGTAAATATCAGCGTTAACGGCCGGGAAATTCTGCTAAATCTATCTTCGATAATAGGTGATAAAGCTTCTGTAACGATTTACAATGTTTTTGGAGGACTTGAATATGAGATAAGTTATAATTTATCGAAAGGAAATCAAATTCTCGCGATTAATACTTCAAAATTGAAGAAAGGAATATATATTGTACAAATAACCATTGGAGGTGAATCACTATCGCAAACAATCGGTATTTGAATCATGAGAAAATTAATATCATTAAGCATAGCGCTGATAGCGGCCGGATTTTTCGCCGCCGTTGCGCAAAATAATTTTACGGCGCAAGAGCGATTACTGCGACCAAACGCAAGATTCGAATATCCGAATTTTGAAAAACTGAAATTACAGACATCGAAAAAAACAAATCCCGTATCGGAATGGTGGGTACCGGATACGGTATATGTCTTTTCTAATGATCATGGAACGGAAATGGTCGAACGAAATATTTTCGAATACAATTCGCAAGGATTATTGGCGGTAAACATCGGACAATCGTGGAGAAACGATTCATGGGAAAATGTCTTTCTGGTTGCTTATACTTACGATTCAAACAGTAATATACTTACTTGTTTGCAACAAAGATGGGGAAATAATTCATGGGTAGATAGCTATTTATTTACTTATACTTACGATTCCAACAATAATATGTTAACCGAATCAGATCAAATATGGAGAGGTACTTTCTGGGTAAATAGTTCATTATATACTTATACTTACGATTCCGACAATAACATGCTTACCTGTTTATACGAATATGGAGATTCTTTTCAGTTGGAAACTTATACCTATGATTCCAACCATAATGCGCTAACGTTTCTACGGCAGTATGGATATGGGCAGAATAATTCATGGCAAAATATCTCGACATTTACTTATACCTACGACTCCAACAATAATATGCTTACCGGTCTGCAGCAAAGCTGGCAAAATAATTCATGGCAAAATATCTCGGCGCAGACTTATACTTATGATTCCGATAATAAGGTACTAAATGAATTACGCCAAAGTTGGGAAAATAATTCATGGGTTAATTCTAATCAAGATACTTGCACTTACGATTCCGGCAATAATTTGTTGACCAAATTATACCAAGGTTGGAGGAATAATTCATGGGCAGATGGCTATTTATTTACTTATACCTACGATTCCAACCATAATTTGTTAACCGAATTATACCAAAGTCGGGAAAATAATTCATGGGTTAATTACAGACGGACCCTGATGATTTATGATGAAAACGGGAACGGTATATCGGCAGAACGTTGGTGGTGGGTAAATGAAAGCTGGCAACCTCCGCTTTATGCTAACACGGAACGTTTGTCGCTATATTATAATAATATGCAAAGCGTTTTTGAGTGCGTGGACTGTGATAAGATAACGGCATCTTATATAAAAGTATCCGACCTTAATACTTCTGTGGAGCCGGTTGCAATACCGGAATCAGACGCCGCTTCCATTTATCCCAACCCGACCACGGGAGAATTACGAATCAAAAATTACGAATCGGGAATTAAGGATATTCAAATTTTTGATCTGGCAGGGAATAAGCTTCCGTTACGTATGGAAACGGGGAGAGATGCGGTTGATATTTCTCACCTGTCGCCTGGAATGTATTTTATACAAATAACAACCGAAAAAGGCGTTGTTACAAAAAAAATTGTAAAAATATAGGGGATCCCGAGTCAAGCGAGGAATGACAGATTGTTTTATACGAGGAAGTAACTATTATTAAACGAAACAAATTACTTTATCATGAAAAAAATAGTATTATTAAGCATAACACTGATAGCGGCAGGATTTTTCGCTGCCGTTGCGCAAAATAATTTTACGGCGCAAGAGAAATTGTTGCGACCAAACGCAAGCTTTGAATATCCGGATTTTGAGCCACAAAAATTACCGGCGTTGAAAAAAACAAATTCCGGATCGGATGGGTGGATACCGGATACGGTGTACTGCTTTATGGGTGGAATAAAAAATATTCGAAACATTTTCGAATACAATTCGCAAGGATTATTGGCTGTAAGAACCCAACAATGGTGGCAAAATTATTCATGGGTAAACGGTTATTCATATACTTATACTTACGATTCCAACCATAATATGCTGACCGAATTGGTTCAAAGTTGGAGGAATAATTCATGGGTATATTTCTATTCATCCGCTTATGTCTATACCTACGATTCCAACAATAATGTGCTAACCAAACTGGAGGAAAACAGTTCTTTATATACTTATACCTACGATTCCGACAATAATATGCAAACCCGGACATACCAAATATGGGAAAATAATTCATGGGTTAACAGCTCCTTATCTACTTATACCTACGATTCCGATAATAATATGCAAACTCTGACATACCAAATATGGGAAAATAATTCATGGATTAATTCCGTTCAAATTACTCATACTTACGATTCCAATCATAATTTGTTGACTGAACTGTACCAAAACCGGGAAAATAATTCATGGGTAAATTCTGATCAAATTACTCGCACCTATGATTCCAATCATAATTTGCTGACTGAACTGTACCGGATGTGGGAAAATAATTTATGGGTTAATTACAGACAAAACATGATAATTTATGATGAAAACATGAATGGCATATCGGCAGAAAGGTGGTGGTGGTCGGGAGAAAGTTGGGAACCGCCGCGTAATGCAAGCATGGAAAGTTTAAGGTTGTATTATAATAACATGCAAAGCGTTTTTGAGTATTGGGGTTGTAATAAAATGACGGCATCTTACATAAAAGTATCCGACCTTAATACTTCTGTGGAGCCGGTTGCAATACCGGAATCAGACGCCGCTTCCGTTTATCCCAACCCGACCAGTGGAGAATTACGAATTACAAATTACGAATCGGGAATTAAGGATATTCAAATTTTTGATTTGATGGGGAATAAGCTTCCGTTACGTATGGAAACGGCGAAAGATGCGGTTGATATTTCTCACCTGTCGCCCGGAATGTATTTTATACAAATAACAACCGAAAAAGGCGTTGTTACGAAAAAAATTGTAAAAATGTAGGAGACCCCGCGTCAAGCGCAAGATGACAGATTGTTTAGATTTGGGATGAATGTTTTTTGATTAATTCGCCAATTCGGAAATAAATTTTATCCGGATCAATCGAATTTCCTCTTCGGTGTAGTTGCCGCCTAATTCTTCGATGGCTTCCTCCAGATTGTCGGTTTCCGATTCTTTGAAATATTGATACATATCTTCAATATGATCTTCGTCCATCACTTCATTGAGAAAATAGTCAATATTGATTTTAGTACCGGAATATACAATCGCCTCTATTTCGTCGAGCAATTCCGTAAATTCCAAGCCGGTAGTCAAAGCAATATCGTCTAAAGCCACTTTCCGGTCAATACTTTGTACGATGGATATTTTAAGTTTGGATTTATTAGCTACGGTTCGCACCCGTAAATCTTCCGGCCGTTCGATTTCATTCTCGGCAACATGACGCTTGATAAGCGAAATGAACTCCTGCCCGTAACGTTTCGCTTTTCCGGAACCTACGCCCGGAATGTTTTGCAACTCCTCAATTGTAACCGGATAGGTAGTCGCCATTGCTTCCAAGGAAGGATCTTGAAAAATAACATACGGAGGAACTTCAAGTTTCTTGGCTAATTTTTTCCGCAAATCTTTCATCATCGAATATAAAATCGGATCAACGGCACACGATGCACCGCCGCGCACCGGAGTTTCTTCCGACGGATCTTCTTCTTCAAAATCATTGTCTTTCGTTATGGTAAACGAAGTCGGATTTGCTAAATATCTACGCCCGGCCGCCGTCAATTTCAGCAGACCGTAGTTTTCAATATCTTTATCCAAATAGCCGGCGATCATCGCTTGTCGAATAACGGCGTTCCATGTTTTTTCATCTTCGTCTTTTCCGGAGCCGAAAATATCCAAATCATTGTGTTCATAAGACAATATCTCTGAGGTAGCTCTTCCTTGAAGGATGTTGATGATGTGATCTGCTTTAAATTTATCTTTCAGCAAGTCAACCGTTTCTAAGATTGAAATTAATAATTCTTTTGCTTCCACTTGTTTTTTAGGATTTAGGCAGTTATCGCAACTGCCGCAATTATCTTCAGTATATTCTTCGCCAAAATAATGTAAAATTACTTTTCGCCGGCAAACGGAAGTTTCGGCGTAAGCTTTTGTTTCTTCCAATAATTGTTTGCCGATTTCTTGTTCGGAAACAGGTTTTCCTTGCATAAATTTTTCCAATTTCAACAAATCCGCATGGGCATAGAAAACGATGCATTTCCCTTCTCCTCCGTCCCGCCCGGCTCGTCCGGTTTCCTGATAATAGCCTTCTAAACTTTTAGGAATATCATAATGAATAACATACCTTACGTCCGGCTTATCTATTCCCATTCCGAAAGCAATGGTCGCTACAATAACTTCAGACTCTTCCATCAAGAATGCATCTTGATTTTCGGAGCGCGTCTGAGAATCCATCCCGGCATGATAGGCCAACGCATTGATTCCGTTTGCTTTCAAAATCTCGGTAAAATCTTCCACTCTTTTCCGGGACAGACAATAGACGATTCCCGATTTTCCCGGATTGGCTTTAATAAATTTGACAATTTCTTTATCAATATCTCTGCCTTTTTGTCGCACTTCGTAGTATAAATTCGGACGATTGAAAGAAGATTTAAAAACAACCGCATCCATCATACCCAAGTTTTTCTGAATATCATGCTGGACTTTAGGGGTGGCCGTCGCTGTGAGAGCAATCAACGGGCGACGAGCGATTTCATTAATTATGGGCCGAATACGTCGGTATTCGGGGCGAAAATCGTGTCCCCATTCCGAAATACAATGGGCTTCGTCAATTGCATAGAATGAAACCGGCACCTGCCGGAGAAATTCAATATTTTCTTCTTTGGTCAACGATTCGGGAGCTACATACAACAATTTGGTTTTTCCCGATCGTATATCCTCTTTTACCTTATCTATTGCCGCTTTGTTTAATGATGAGTTAATGAAATGAGCGACCCCGTTGTCTTCGCTGAAATTCCGCATGGCATCCACTTGATTTTTCATCAAAGCGATGAGCGGTGAAATCACCAAAGCGGTTCCTTCCATTAAAAGTGAAGGCAGTTGGTAACAAAGGGATTTTCCGCCGCCGGTAGGCATGAGGACAAATGTATCTCTTCCGTCCATGATGCTGCGGATTACATTTTCTTGGTTCCCTTTGAAGGTATCAAAACCAAAATGTTTCTTAAGTTGTTCTGCCAAAAAATCTTTCTTCGCCATATATTATTTAAACCCCGTTCTTCAACAAACAAAGTTATAGTATTGTTTTGAAATAATCCCAATAATTTCTCATTTTTTTTATCTCATAATGAAAAATATTTACGGAATTGTTATACTCAGGCTGAACGTAATTTTGCGGAAGTTTCAATTTTTGATTTTGCATATTCCAAATCAACGCATAATTTATTCTTTCCGGAAGATGGTAACTCAAACATGGCATCAATCATAATGTCCTCTGTTATGGAACGCAATCCGCGCGCACCCAATTTATATTCAATGGCTTTATCCACAATATAGTCGAGTACTTCATCGTCTATCGTTAAGTCAATATCATCCATTGCAAACATTTTTATGTACTGTTTAATAATGGCATTTTTAGGTTCGGTCAGAATAGCGCGCAAAGCGGTTCGGTCTAAAGGTTCGAGGTAAGTAAGTATCGGTAATCGTCCGACGATTTCGGGAATCAATCCGAATGCTTTCAAATCTTGAGGAGCAATGTATTGCATCAGATTATTCCGGTCAATGTTGGCCGTTCGTTGGATGGAGGTATATCCTATTACCTGTGTATTCATGCGTTGGGCAATTTTCTTTTCAATTCCGTCGAAAGCGCCGCCGCAAATAAACAAAATATTTTTCGTATCCACCGGAATCATTTTTTGTTCGGGGTGTTTTCTGCCTCCCTGCGGCGGAACGTTAACAACCGAACCTTCCAGCAATTTGAGTAAACCCTGCTGTACGCCTTCTCCGCTCACATCACGGGTGATAGACGGATTATCGCTCTTTCGAGCTATTTTATCAATTTCGTCAATAAATACAATGCCTCTTTCGGTTGCTTTCACATCGTAATCGGAAACTTGAAGCAAACGGGTGAGAATACTTTCGATATCCTCTCCCACATAACCGGCTTCCGTCAAAACCGTTGCATCAACAATAGAAAAAGGAACCCTCAGCAAACGGGCAATGGTTTTTGCCAACAGCGTTTTTCCCGTTCCCGTTTGTCCGACCATAATGATATTTGATTTCTCGATTTCCACATCGTCGTTGCTGTCTTTTTGCATCAAGCGTTTGTAATGATTGTAAACGGAAACAGACAGATAGCGTTTGGCTTCATCCTGTCCGATAACGTATTGATCTAAAAAAGCCTTTATTTCTTTCGGACGGGGCAACTCATCTTTTGTAAAGGAAAATTTATTCCCTTTCTCCGCGTCGGTTCTTTCTTTGATCATTCCATAAGCGTGTTCGACACACTCATCGCAAATAAATCCGGTAATGCCGGCGAGCAATATTCTTAATTCATTTTCGGGTCGTCCGCAGAAACTGCAATGTTGTAGATACTTAGCCATCTTTGTTATCCTTTTTAAGTAGCACTTCATCAACCATGCCGTATTCTTGCGCTTCTTGAGCCGTCATCCAAAAATCCCGATCGCCATCCATCAAAACTTTTTCGTAGGTTTGACCCGAATGCTCGGAAATGATTGTGTAAATTTCCTTTTTGATCTTTAATATTTCCCGCGCCGTAATTTCAATATCGGAAGCTTGACCTTGCGCTCCGCCGAGCGGCTGATGAATCATTACCCGCGAATGTTTTAAGGCCGAACGGCAGCCTTTTTCTCCCGCTACCAACAAAACGGCGGCAAAAGAAGCGGCAATACCCGTGCATATTGTACGAATTTTGCAATTGATGTATTGCATGGTATCGTAAATCCCGTAACCGGCATAGACGGAACCTCCCGGAGAGTTAATATAGAGCGAAATATCTTTTCCCGGATCGGAGGTATCCAAATAAAGCAATTGCGCTTGAACGACATTTGCCGTATAATCATCAATTTGCGTTCCCAAAAAGATGATGCGATCGGCCATCAAACGAGAAAACACATCCAATTGGGTAACATTCATTTGGCGTTCTTCCAATATGTAAGGGTTCAGATATTCTCTTTCCGACCGAACGACATCGTCGAACACTTGACCGTTTATTCCTATATGTTTTATTGCATATTTTCTGAAATCATTCATTGTATTATTCTGTTATTATTTTTTAATTCAGTTAATCAATTTTTGAAATTCCTCCAAGGCTATTTCCTCGGGGCATAATGTGACTTGCTCTTTCAATACTTTTATCAGTTTATCTTCAAATATTTTATCTCCCAACGACCGATAGGTTTCTTTCTTTTTCAGCATTTCTTGAGCGTAGTTTTCCGCTAAATTGTCGGGAATATTATAGCCGTACTGCGCAAATTGGGCGCGGGTCGCTCGTTTGGCATATTCCTGCATCTCGCTTTCATCTATTGTAATTCCGTTTGCTTCAATCAAGTGTTCCTTAATCAAGTGGAATTTCAAATCTTCGGTAATTTTCGGATAGTCTTCTTCCACAGATTCCGCGGTTCGTCTCGAATCGGAAGCCAAAAGCCAACGTTTCAGAAAAGCGTCGGGAAATTGCAGGTCGGATGCTTTTCCTTCCAGCAACTTTCGCGCATCGAGAAGGAATTTATAATCGCTTTCGGGAATTAATTGTTGGGCTAAATCTTCTTTTATTTTATCGCGAAATGCTTTTTCCGAATCAACCGTCCCCGGTTCAAATACTTTATCAAACAATTCTTGATTCACTTCAGCTTCTTTATAACGAGTAATTTCGGCAATATCAAAAGAGAAGTCGTCGGTATGATTTTTCACTTCTTCCTTTTTTATTTTAAGAAAAGAGGCTAATTCCGCCTCATTTCCCTCGTAAGCTTTGTACGGATTGAAAACGATGACGGATTGTAATTTAGCGCTAAGGAACTTGGCCTTTTCTTCCTCATTTTTCATGTACGCCGGCATTAAAACCGCATTCTCATGCGTAATTCCTCCGGTTTTCGGTTCTCCGTTTTCGTTCAATTCAACGATATTACCTTTAACCATATCCTTATCTTCCACTTCTTCTACCGATTCATGATTACCGTATCGGGCTTTGAAATGTTCGATTTGTTTATCAATCATATCTTCGGTTACTTGAATTTGGTAGTACGGTATTTTGTCGTCCTTTGTCAATTGAACATCTATCGTCGGGGATAAACCTATATCGAAAGTAAATACAAAATCTTCTTGCTTATCAAAATCAATGGACGCCTGTTCTTCGGCAGGCAAAGGTTCGCCTAAAATATTCAACTTATTTTCCAAAATATAGTCGGAAAGACTTTTGGCTACCAATTTATTGATTTCTTCAACAAGTATGGATTTGCCGTATTTTTGACGAAGGAACGACGGAGGCGCCATCCCTTTACGAAACCCGTCAATGACGGCATTTTTCCGCAAATCTTTCAAAGAATTTTCTACTTCATTTACATAATCGGCTTTTGCGATTTCGATGGCGATTGCAGCATTTACCGAATCTGTCCTGTTTAATGTAACGTTCATTATTTATCTGTTATAATTTATTAATTTCCAGAATTTTATTTTTATATTTTATACAAAATATTGCAACCGAATGGACAAAGATAGTACATTCTTTCAAATATCAAAAACCTTTTTTAAATTTTATTTATTCGAATCGAATCGTCTTTGCCGGCGAAATTCCGGCAATCACGTAGGACGGACCTATTAACATTGCCAATATGACGAGAAGGGCGCCGACATTTATTGTTAAAACCGCAGGAATCGAAATATTAATAGGAACTTTCGTAAGATAATATACCTCCGGATTAAGTTTCAATATTCCGAAATAATGTTGAATCAAACATAAGCTTAAAGCTAAGATGTTTCCCCATAGCAATCCTTTTCCGATCAAAAAGGCGGAAAGATAAAGAAAAATTTTTCGGATACTTGCATTGTTCTGGCCCAAGGCTTTCAATATACCGATCATACCGGCTCTTTCCAGAATGATAATCAGCAGACCGGAAATCATGGAGAATCCGGCAACGACAAGCATCAAAATCAAAATTACGACTACATTCGTATCTAAAACGTTTAACCAATCGAAAATTTCCGGTTTTCTTTGTTTAATGGATTGCGTAAGATAGGTATTGCCCAAGCGGTCGTTTTGCGTTTGAAGCTCGAAATACAGCGAGTCGGCGGTTGCATCCAAGCGATTGTAATCGTTTATATATATTTCCAACCCGCTGACCATATCGTCATCCCATTGGTTTAATCGGCGAATTTGCTTTATATCCAGCAATACAAAAATCTTATCGTAATCCGAAAAATAGGTTTGATAAATTCCGGCTATGTGAAATTTTCGGGCGCGCGGCGGATCTTGGATAAAATAAGCCGTAAACGAATCGTTTAATTTTAAACTCAGTTTGTCGGCAATCGTTTTGGAAATGAGAACATCCGAAAGGGTTGAGTCGGAGCGAATATCCAAAACCGTTCCCTCGATCAGATTCGACCGGAAAAAATCCCAGTTGTATTGTTCATCAACGCCTTTGAAAATCACTCCTTGAAAATCTTCCGACGTTTTTATAATTCCGGGTTTGGTGGCAAATCGTTCGACCCGGAGAACATTGAACCGGCTTTGCAGATCATTCATTAAAGTATCGCTGACCGCAATCGGCTTCATTTCGTAGGAATGATTCATCTCAAAATTGCTGATTTGAATATGCGATCCGAATCCGATTATTTTCTCCCGAATTTCTTTCTTGAATCCGACGACTACCGCAACAGAAAGAATCATCACCGCTAATCCGATAGCGATACTGATAGTGGCCACTCGAATAGCCGGAGGAGAAACATTCTTGTTTTTTCCTCGATCTTTGTAGATTCGTCGGGCAATAAAAAATTCGACAGACATCGTCAGGCATTCACAAAAGCATGTTGCTCATTTTCGACAAATTGTAAACGATTGTATTCTTCCAACGCTTTTTCGAGAACCATCATCGCTTTCCGAAGATCTTCTTTTTGAAGAACGTATGCAATGCGCACTTCGTCTATCCCTAATCCCGGTTTGGTATAAAAACCTGAAGCCGGCGCCATGAATACGGTTTGTCCTTCGTATTCGAAATCAGACAAACACCACTCGCAAAACCGATCGGCATCATCAACCGGTAAACGAGCGATCGTATAAAAAGCGCCCATCGGTATAGGGGAATAAACGCCCGGAATTTTGTTCAACGAATCAATCAGAAAATTACGCCGGTCGAGATATTCCTCGTAAACTTCCCGCATGTATTCTTCCGAAACGTCTAATGACGCTTCCGCCACAATCTGTCCCAGCAAAGGCGGACTCAAACGCGCCTGACAGAGTTTCATCACCGTTTTATGCAATTCACGGTTATGAGTAATCAACATGCCTTCCCGGATTCCGCATTCGCTGTATCGTTTTGAAACCGAATCAATCAATACGACATTTTCTTCGATTCCGACCAGATGAAATGCGCTGACATACGGAGAACCGGTATAAATAAATTCCCGATATACTTCATCGGAAAAAAGATATAAATCGTATTTCTTCACCAAGTCTCGAATTTTATTCATTTCTTTCCTTGAATAAAGATAACCGGTCGGATTGTTCGGATTACAAATCAAAATTCCTTTGGTTCGTTTATTGATCAATTTTTCAAACGCTTCGATCGGCGGTAAAGCAAAACCCGTTTCAATGGTTGAGACAACCGTTCGTATGACCGCGCCTGCGGAAATTGCGAACGCCATATAGTTGGCATACGCCGGTTCGGGAACAATAATTTCATCGCCCGGATCCAAACAAGCCATAAAAGCGAAAAGAACCGCTTCCGATCCGCCGGTGGTGATAATAATATCGTCGGCACTTACATTTATTTTAAATTTGGAATAATAATGAACCAATTTTTCCCGATAACTCAGAAATCCGTTACTCGGACTGTATTCCAATATTTCCCGGTCTAATTTCCTGATTGCTTCGATTCCGACGGTCGGCGTAGGAATATCCGGTTGGCCGATGTTCAAATGATATACTTTCAAACCGCGAGCTTTTGCCGAATCCGATAACGGCGCTAATTTGCGAATAGGAGAGGCGGGCATTTCCAGCCCTCGTTCTGATATTTTTGGCATTTGAAATCTTTGTATTTTAAAAATTCAGCTGCAAATGTACAAGAATCCATTGTGATAACAAAATTAATATGTAATTTCGCGCAAATAAAAAAGTCATGCCATGGCATTATTAAAAAAAACGCCGATTCACACCATTTCATTTTTTTTATTTCTTTGCTCTGTTTCAATAAAAATGTATTCTCAAGGGCTTAAACCTAATCTGCGAGAGCAGCAATCGGATCCGATCGTTTATCCGGATACGGTTATTTTAAATTCGCCGGTTCTTCCCGTTATTTTCGATGCAACGCATTTGAATTTAGTACATGCGTTAACTCCGGAATGTCCGTTGACAAAACCGCTGTTTCCTCCGTTGCGTTTTACTAATCACAAGTTATTTGCCGATGTTTATCAAAAAAACGCAATTAATCGCTATGCATACGATTATGTGATACAAAATAATATAAAACAACTGAAATACACCATAGCCGATTTTACCGGAAAAGTAAAACCGGTGGAAAAAATAGGAACCAATATTTTTCAATTTTTATTTAAAGTGGATTATGAACCGGATTACGAAAAAGTAGCTAAACCGGAACGTTATACTCCCAAAAGAAGGTATTGGATATACAGCGGCAACCATAAGATTCAGCTTTCACAAAATTATATTTCGGAAAATTGGTACAAAGGCGGAGTGAAAAATGTCAATTTGATTAACCGACATAATCTATCTTTTAATTACAAGAAAAATAAATTTCAGACAAACAATCTTTTCGAGTGGAAATTGAACGTCTATACCAATCCGAATGATACGATCCGTTACGGCAGTATCGGAGAAGATTTGGTTCGAACTTACAGCGATTTCGGGATTCAAGCCATTAACAATTGGTATTATTCATCCAACATTGAAATTAAAACTCAGTTATTTAAAAACTACAAAGAAAATACCGATCAAGCGATTTCTTCCGCTTTTGCTCCGCTTTACGTTAATGTCGGTTTATTGGGGATGCGATACCAGATAGAAAAAGGATTTCCGAAAGTACGAGGAAAAAAAGTCAATTTCAATACGGATATTTCTCCTTTATCCGTTAAATACATTGCCGTTTTAAACAAAAATATTGATCCGCAACGATTCGGCATTGAGGAAGAATCTTGGCATCTCATCAATATCGGCTCAACCGTGAATGCCAAATTGGTGGTTTATTTTAATAAATACGTCAATTTTACTTCTCGTTTCTATTATTTTACCAATTACGAAACAATTACCGCCGAATTGGAAAATACCTTGAATATGCCGATTAACCGGTATTTTTCCACAGTCCTTTATCTCTTTGTCCGATACGACGATAATAAACAGATAACCAAGGATCCGACCTTGGGTTATTTTCAAATCAACGAGTTGTTGAGCTTCGGATTTAATTACAGTTGGTAAAGTCAACCGTACATCTGTCTTCGTCGAAATTCGGAACAAACAACGGCTGTCGCCATCGCTACATTCAGCGACTCGGTTGATTCGGCTTCAGGCGGATAATTGGGAATATAGAGTTTTCGGGTAATCCGGTTTTCAACCGGTCGGCTGATTCCTTTTCCTTCATTCCCCATCACAATCAATCCGGAAGACGATAACGGTTCCGTATAAATATTTTCTCCTTCCAAAAAAGTACCGTAAACGGGAATATCGCCTATCTCATTTAACCAATCGGGAAGCGAAACGTAGAATACTTGAACGCGAGCAATCGCACCCATCGTTGCCTGAACGGTTTTGGGATTATATACATCCGCCGTATCCGGAGAACAAATCACCCGGTTGATGCCGAACCAATCCGCCAAACGGATAATAGTTCCCAAATTACCGGGGTCTTGTATCCCGTCCAAAACCAAACTCAACTCATTTTTTATCGTTTCATTATCCAAAACCCGGTGCGGTTGACGAAAGACGGCCAATACGTCTTGCGGCGTTTTCAATAAACTGACTTTTTCTATGTCATTTTCTTCCGCAAGAATCAATTCGTTTGTCCGGACATCGCCTTGCATAGCTAACCATGAAGTCTTGGCTATCAGACATTCGCACTCGAAAAAAGGTAACAGATCCGTTACCGACTTGTTTCCTTCCGCTAAAAAACAAGCGGTTTCATTTCGGTATTTTTTCTTTTCCAACGAACGGATAAATTTAATTTTATTCTTACTTAGCATTTTTTTATTTATTTTTTTCAACAAAACTAAGAAACTATTTCGTAATACCCGTATCTTTGCAAACAAATTTTTAAAATAATTGCACGAATGAAGAATTTTAATCGCTATTGTTGGTTGGTTATTCCGATAATATGGATTTTGTATTCGTGCAATTCCACTAAATTTGTTGCCGATGGGGACTATCTTTTGGATCAAGTCACCATCGAATCGGACATTCCGAATTATAAAACACTTGAATTGAGACCGTATATCCGCCAACAACCGAATTTCAAAATGTTCGGATTGAATAAAACCCGGCTTCAGATATATAATCTGGCTGGGAAAGACAGTACAAAACGAATGAACCGCTTTTTGAAAAGGGTCGGTGAAAAACCGGCGATTTTTGATTCGACTTTGGTTACTAAAACCACCGGCGAATTACAAAAACTCTTTGTTAACATGGGTTATACCAATGTAGATGTTTCTTCGGTTACGACAATCAAAGATAAAAAAGCCCGAGTAACTTATCGGATTAAAGGAAATACGCCTTACCGTATTCGTCATTACTCATCTGTCATTAATGATGACAGTATTCGCAACCTGTTAACCAATGTTGAATCATTGCAGCGCCTTCCGGGAGAACCGGCTTCCGAACGCGTTTCATTAATAAAGGAAGGAATGTTGTTCGACAGAAATATCTTGGACCAAGAGCGGGATCGGATTTCTAACGTACTGCGAAACAGAGGCTATTTCACCTTTAACAAATCCTATATTTCGTATGACGCAACCGATAGCGCCCTTGTTGAAAATCAAGTAGATGTCAAGATGAGATTAGACCCGTTCAAGGAATTATTGCCTAACGGGACTTATACGGATACGCTGCACCGAAAATATTATTTAAATCATGTGTATATTTATTTGGATTATGATCCGCTCAAAATAAGTAAACTCAGCGATTATATAATTTCCGACAGCATTGTCAATAACAGATATACAATTTATTATCAAGGGAAAAAACCTACCATTCGTCCCGGAACATTACTGAACGGTAATTTTCTCGTACCGCAAAGGCTCTATTCGCAATTGCGGGAAGACGCCACCTATTCGTCTTATACGGCGCTGAACGCTTTGAGTAATATTCATATACAATATGATGAATTTCTAAGGAACGATACTGCGCTTTTGAACGCTTATATATTAACTATGCCGACAAAAAAGCAATCCGTCGGTTATTCGATAGAGGGAACAAATACGGCCGGTAATTTGGGAGTAGCTTCTTCCATTAATTATACGCATCGAAATTTATTTCGCGGGGCCGAGACATTTACGTTTAAAGTTCGCGGCGCTTACGAGGCTATTTCCGGCTTTAAAAATCCGTATTGGGAAATCGGAGGAGAAGCTTCCATTCATATCCCAAAATTTGTATTTCCGTCTGTAAACAATTTATTTTCAAGACGAATGCAAACTTCAACGGAATTAGCTTTGAGTTATAATCATCAAGCGCGTCCCGAATACGATCGAACCTTATTTTCGGGAGGAATCCGGTACATCTGGCAGCAACGGACGCCCGGAAGCGGCCAACATCAATTCGATCTGTTGGATATTGATTATGTTTATCTTCCGCGTATTGATTCTCTGTTTTTGAACCGATTGCCGCTCAATGCCCAATATTTCGGGTATTCCAATCAATTCATCGTAGGAACGGGGTATTCTTATACCCAAACCACATTCGATCCCATGCGAAAACAACGAAATGCACATTCCTTGCGCCTTTCTTTTGAATCGGCAGGAAACGCGCTTTATGCAGCAAATGCTTTGCTGAAAGCCAAAAAAGATGAACAAGGCTCTTATAAACTGTTTAATACCTACTTCGCCCAATTTGTAAAAGGAGACGTTGATTATGCACGAACCATTATTATTGATCATCAAAATTCCATTGCTTGGCGAATCGGCGGAGGAATCGGTTTTCCGTACGGTAATTCGGATATACTTCCTTTCGAAAAACGATACTATTCCGGAGGGGCCAACAGTGTTCGCGCATGGCAAGTTCGTGAATTAGGTCCCGGAAATTTTCACAGCGATTCCACTGATTTTTATGCTCAATCGGGAGATATGATGTTAAACGCCAATATTGAGTACCGTAGCCGTTTCTTCTGGAAATTCGAAGCGGCAGTTTTCATTGACGCCGGAAACATATGGACGATTAAAGATTATCCGGGTCAGGAAGGCGGCGTTTTCAAATTCAATTCTTTTTATAAGCAAATCGCGGCGGGCTACGGATTAGGATTGCGTTTGGATATGGACTTCTTCCTGCTTCGGCTTGATTGCGGATGGAAAGCGTATAACCCGGCGCTGAGCGGAAAAGAAAGTTGGGCTATTCTCCATCCGAATCTCAGAAATAACTGGGCTTGGCACTTCGCCGTAGGTTATCCGTTTTAAGGCTGAATCAACTCGGAATACCTTATCAAAAAGCGAAAAAAGGAATCAATTATTTGCATAGATAAAATAAAAGTATTTACTTTGCACTCGCAAAAAAAATAAGGTTCCTTGGCCGAGAGGTTAGGCGCCGGTCTGCAAAACCGTCGACGGCGGTTCGAATCCGCCAGGAACCTCTGCGCGTAAAAATCCGACAGTTTCAAAGGCTGTCGGATTTTTGTATTTTATAGGATAAATAGTCTTTGACAGGATAAGGATAGTAAATTGTTAATAAAAATAAAACCTCGACAGGGAGTAAATCCGATTTTATTTCTAACTTTGCACAATGAAGAATTGAAATCTAAAATAAATAAACATGAAAAATCTTTTCTCGCTCTTGACATTCTGTCTGTTGACAATTTTATTCGGCAATGAGGCCGTTGCACAACAGAAACCTCTTCCGCGAATCGGTATTGGCGGTATATCCATCGAATGCAGTACTTTCTCGCCGGCCGTTACTCCTTTGGATGCTTTCAATCAACTGGAAGGGAAAGCGCTTCTGAACAGTTATCCTTACTTGAGTCCCGATTCCGCTATGGGTAAAGGCGCCGTATGGCTCCCCGCCATGGTCTCGTCTGCGACTCCGGGAGGAATTGTTACTCGCGAAACATACGAAACGCTGGTCGGTAAAACGCTTGAACTTATCAAGGCAAACATGCCCTATGATGCATTCTTTTACCATATCCACGGTGCGATGAGTGTCGTAGGTCTTGATGATCCGGAAGGTGATTTCATAGAAAGAATTCGCGGAATTATCGGGAACGATCCTATTATTTCGACATCCATGGACCTTCACGGAAATGTTTCTCTGCGCCTCGCCGAATACTCGGATTTGATAACCTGTTATCGTATGGCGCCTCACGAAGATGCCGCAATTTCAACCCGTCGGGCAGTCGCTAATCTCTATGACCGCGTTACTTCGGGAAAGGGACGTCCTGCATATAAAGCTTGGGTTGCGGTTCCCGTACTGCTTCCGGGCGAGAGAACAAGCACCCGTGTAGAGCCGGGCAAATCGCTTTATGCCATGATCCCCGGCATTGAAGCGCTTCCGGGCGTTGTTGATGCCGCTATCTGGATTTCATACGCTTGGGCAGATGAACCTCGTAATCAAGGTATTGTAATGGTAGTCGGCGACGATAAAGAACAAGTCGGAACTTCCGCGAAAGCGATCGCCGAGAAATTTTGGTCGGTACGCCGTCAATTCGATTTCGAAGCTCCTACCCGATCGCTCAGTGAATGTTTAGACGCAGCTGTTGCAAGTAAGAAAAAACCTTTTTTCATCAGCGACATGGGAGACAACCCTACTGGAGGAGGGGCAGGCGATGTAACTTGGACGTTGGCAAGACTTCTGCAACGTCCGGAATTTAAAACGCCGAACGGAAAAACCGTCATTTACGCTTCTATCCCGGGACCGGAAATGATCGCGGCGGCAAAGAATGCCGGCGTAGGCGGTCATGCCGAAGCGATGGTGGGAGCTATCGAAGATAATCGTTTCGAGGGTCCCGTGAAATTATCGGGTACGGTTATGTACACCGGCGAGCAAGAAGCGGTTATTAAAACAGGTAGTATATACGTGATTGTGACGCAAAGCCGCGCGGCCTACCACTACGAAAAAGACATGACAGCCATCGGACTGAAGCCGCGCGAAGCGGACATAGTAATAGTCAAGCAAGGTTATCTTGTTCCCGATTGGTATAACATGCAAGCCGACTGGATGATGGCGCATACTCGCGGAGGCGTTGATCAAGATTTGGTGAATCTTCCCTACAAACGCATCGTCAGGCCTATGTATCCGCTTGATCCCGATATGCCGGATCCCGAACTCAATGTGATATTTGTACCTTCAGCGAAATACAGGTACGGCAGGTAGAATATTTTTCATATTTCTTTTATTCACATTGGCCGGAGTTATTATTAATTATATTTTAATACCCTTTAAAACCACAAGAGAGTTACAAAAATTGTAACTCTCTTTTTTGTGGTCCCACCAGGGCTTGAACCTGGGACCCCCTGATTATGAGTCAGATGCTCTGACCAACTGAGCTATAGGACCTGCTTATTTATAAAAAGCGATGCAAAATTACAATTTTTTTTGAACTTTACAAAATTTTATAAATAATATTTTATAAATATCTTATAATCAATGATATTTTTATATGT
>JGI24699J35502_11133922_pt1 | contig 19502 bp, 20 predicted proteins | sample TergutMp193P4_FD_35502 | JGI IMG/M metagenome (IMG submission 35502) | reverse complement strand
GGGGGGGGGGGGGGGCAAATTATAGGAGAAAAAAGTTTTGTAATGCTATGTTGCCGCAGTTGGGAGCCGTTACCAAGGTTCAACGCCCACCGTCCAAGTGCCCGACGTCCAAGTGCCCGACGTCCAGCGGCTGTCGTCCAATGCCCGACACCCTACGTCCGACGTCCAGCGGCTGACGTCCAATGCCCGACACCCGACACCCTACGTCCAGCGCCCGACGTCGAATCCGAAATCCGAACCGCGAGAATACGAAAACACGAAAACGCCCGGCCACAATCTAGCCGAGCGTTTTCGAGATATTTGGTTGTCTTGGGCCCGCATTTGGCACCAGCCAAGCCCTCCGATTTCGGGCAGTTTAGTCAGCAACCGCCGGGGTGACCAGCACATGCCACGTCTGGCGGAATACCCGCCCGTTGACCCCACCATTGGCGATGGCAGCCTCAACGGTGACCCTCCCCGCATTGTTGGCAGTCAGGACGTTGCCGTCAATTGAAGCATCCGTGGCGCGAGCATTGTGGATGCTCCACACGATGTCCTGATTGGTGGCGGTCGCATCACCGGGAACCACTTGACCGCCCAAAGTCAGGGCTTCACCAGCCACGATGCTTTCTGGTAGGCCAGCAAGGATGCCAGTCACGGGCACAAAGCGAGCCGCCGGGGTGACCAGCACATGCCACGTCTGGCGGTACACGCGGCCATTGGTTTGGCCGTTGGCGATAGCCGCTTCAATGGTGACGAAGCCTGGGTTGCTGGCTGTTAGCACGTCGCCGGAAATGCTAGCGTTGGTGCCGCGATCATTGAACACGCTCCAAGTGATGTCTTGGTTGGTTGCAGCCTGAGGTGCTACTGTTACTAGGGCGTTCAAGGCGATGGACTCGCCGGCGGTGATGCCAACCGGGACCCCGGTAATGCCGGTAACGGGAACGAAGGCAGCAGTCGCGGGAGTCACTTGGACAGTGAAAATCTGGCGGAACACCCGGCCATTGGTTTGGCCATTAGCCACGGTGGCTTCGAGGGTGATGGTACCCGTTGAGGTGGCCGACAGCACGTTGCCGGACACGGTGGCGCCTGTGGTGCGGGCATTAGTGACACGCCAAACGATGTCTTGACTAGTCGCAGTAGCGGGAGCGACAGCGCCAGCCAGAGTTACGTCTTGACCAGCCACGATGCTTGCCGGTACTCCCGTAATCCCAGTGACGGGAACAAAGCGATTGGCGGTGACGTTCACTTGGAACAGTCGCGTCCAGTCGCGCCCAGCACCGAGGCCATCAGCGATGGTGCCACGCACGGTGACTAGGCCGGGGCTAGTTGCCGTCAAAGCATTGCCTTCAAGGGTCGCGCCGGTGTTGCGCCCGTTGTGGATTTCCCAAACGATGTCGCGGTTGGTCGCATTCGAGGGAAGTACCGTACCGCCAAGGGAGATGGTGTCGCCAGCTTCTAACGTGGTGGGTACGTCCCAGATGTTATTCACCGGCACAAAGATGGCGGCAAAGTCGGCCTCAATGGTGACATCGTCGGCAGGCATCACGAACGTGGTTTCTACCGCCGCGTGGTTCGCAACCTGAGCACCGCGCCAGCCGTGGAACCGGTAACCTTCGCGCTGTTCCGCCCGAATATGCACGACGGTACCGGCAGTGAAGTGGCTGCGAACGGTATCCTCAGCACCGAACTCAACCAGATCAAAGTCACCGAACTGGAAGCCAACAACCTCGCCGCCTTCGACGGTCAACTCGTGTCGTTCGACGGTTGGGGTTTCGATGTTAGGCAGGTCGGGCGTTGGCGAGAAGGTATGCGCAGTGACCGTTACTGCCTCACTTGGCATGATGAAGCTAGCGCGAGTGGCATCTTGGGCATCAACGATAAACTCAACACCATCAACATCGGACGTCCAGCTGTGGAACTGATGCCCCGTCGGAACACTGGCTTGGATGTGGATGGTGGTGCCAGCAGCGAAAGTTGCGCGGCTGCCAGCCACGAACCCAAGCTCGTCTGATCCCCAGCTTGCAACTTGACCACCGTTGATGGTGACATCGAACTGCTCCACCGTCGGCGCCCCGAAATCTGGGGTGCGCAATGGCACGACGTTTGTGGAGGCCGTCAAGGTAGCGGGACGGTAATTGGGTGCCGTTGCCGTTTTGGTCAGCGATACTAAGCAGCCAATATCGCCAGCCTGCCAACCTGCCAAGCCAACCTCAGTCAGCGCGTAGGTCATGTCGGCCTCGGTCACCAAGGTGCGGCCATCAAGGTTCAGGATGGGGCCGTCGGCGCATTGCAGGCTCGAGGTCAGGGTCTCGGTCACTTGGAAAGTGGAGGTCGGGATGGTAGTGAGGGTGTATTGGAGATGGTCAAACAGCTTGTTCAACGCAACTTCCAGCCCACGGATTAGTACCGGCCGCACGCCCGCGTTGGTTACGCTGGCCAAAAGGTTGCTGACGGTGCGGTCACGCAAGATGTCAGTCAGCACGGCGGAAAACTCCGCCAGCGCCGCAGCAACCTCATCATCGGAACCGCGTTGCAGGGCATTGTCTAGGGCGGTGGCGGTGCGTGCCAACTCGGCTAAGTCCTCGCGGAAGTGGTCGAATACGTCTGGGTTGGGGAGCTTTTGCCACCATTCCCGGACCGGCGCAATCACGCTGTTCAGCGTCGCCATGACTTGCAGCACGGGAGCCAGTTGCTCGCCCAGCGCTTGGCGGTTCGTGCCGAGAATGCTGTCAAGTGCCGGGGCGATGTTGAAGCTGCCCGATGCTTCGGGGATGACGTTACCGAGGATGGTGTCGCCGGGCTCATCTGACAATAAGTTGTCAAGTTGAGCTTGGATGGTAGCGATAGTCTGACGTGCCGCGATGCTGATTGGATTGGTGGCAATACCGTTAATGGCGAGTTGATAGGCGTCCTCTGCCGCTGCGTGAGCATTACGGTAGGTATTGTTGATTGGGTTCCATGCACCTAAAGTCGAGTTAAAAGATGCTTGGTGCGCTGCATTCGCGAGTCCCGCTCCAATACCAGTCGCCGTTGGCCAATCCGCGCGAATCGGAGCTCGGTCGAACCAAGTGTCTGCGGAAACAGTAGCAGTAATACCAGTGGTACTGCGCAAGGTGCGAATGGCACCTTCAAAAATAGGACGCGCTAGTCCGAGCGCTTCATCGCGAATCCGTGCAGCCTCCAAGCGCAACCCAGCTTCAGCATTATCCAGAGCTTGTTCTGAGTCAGCCAACTGGCGTTGCAAGTCAGCAACCCGTTCCGCCCATTCAGCGTGTTCCGGATTACCAATCAGGTCGCCAGCATGGCCGCCAAAACGCCAAGTCGCGTTAATCTCATCGGCGGTAAGCAGCTCGATTAGGTCAGGCAGCGGGATGCCATTAGGGCGTGGTTCGTCCCAGCCATCGACATAAATACGCACGGTCTCAGCAAGGAACGGCGGCAGTTGCGGCAATCCGGGGATAAACTCCGCCACATCGTTGATGTTGGCGCGGATGCCGTTTTCCATGATCCAATCCACCAAATCAGCCAGTGGCTCCAGGTGACTGGATAAGGTCAGCAAAGTGGAAATCAAGCTGGTGACTTGCGGCGGCAACACGTCGGCAGGCAAAAGGTCACCGATTTGGTCAATCACTGGCGCAGCTTGTTCCAGTGCCCAGATCAAGTACCGGATGTCGTCGCCGGTCAGGTAGTTGTCGGTGACGCGGTACAGCGCCTCGATGATCGGGTCGACGGCGTTCCACACCTCGGTGTAGTTGACAACGGCATCGTTCATTCCGGCGATGATGGGTGCCAACTGCCGCAACGCCTCAGCGAGTTGCTTGGTGTTGTCGCTCGCATCGCGCAAGAACTGGGGCACCGTCAGGTCAATGTCGTCGCCCACCAGCACGGTAGCGGGGGCGCCGAAGTTGCCCACGACGTTGAAGTTGAATGCAGGGTTGTTGTTGCTGTTGTTTAGAAAAGGTAATGCAGCAGCCGATGGCGCCACCGCCCCGGCAAGTAGTGCGAGGATGGAGGAACCAGCGGCGATCCCGGCCATCCGGGAACGTAGTTGCGATTTCGTCGTATTTGTCGTTTTTGGCATATTTCAATGATGCGGGGGGGGGGCGATACTCAGAGTAAAAAACCGGATTTAGGTATTGCTTAAGCCATGCTGGTAACTGCTCCTGCTGCCGCGTGAGTGTCGCAGGTACCCGACCGCCAAAAACCGCCCCAAAATCGCTGCAAGTCACCTTGCAACTCCGCCGGTAGCCCACCCAATCTGCAAGCCAAGCATCTTGCCAGATTGAACTAACATCTAAACGCGAACAACCTAGCCTTCGAAACTAATGCTGTTAAATTTTAAGTCGAATCGCTTTCGAAAATGTCCTCAAGTATCAGAGTTACTCGCTGAGGTATTTCCTCGTCGGGAAAAACACGATTACAGATATCTACGATTTGCGAAACGCTTTCTAGGGCAAGCAAATCCACCAAGAACCTAATATCTGTAATATCCCTCCGCCGAGCCGCAAGAACTTTCATAGCGAGCAAATGGGTCGGAGATGCTGCCATAACCCTTAAATTTGGATGATCAAAAACCACCGTAGCATCTGGGTCGCCTCCCGGAGAGACATACACGCTTGCTTGTTCGTTCAACCACCAATACGGTAAGTGTAAGGCATCGGCGACCTTACGTGCTTCGTCAATAACAATCCCATGCGGCACAAATACCGCGTCAATATCCCGTGTTGCTCGCCGAGCATCATAAGCCAATGCCATCGCGGCCCCACCGATGACATAGATATCAGCAACTACTCCCCGAAATCGCAACCTATCGCCGAGCTGGCGCAATGCCTCGGCAATTTGCTGTCTATCTAGTAATGGTGATTCCATTAGGCAACTTGCAATTCCTGTGGGGCAATAAAGATGCCACGGCGGCGAAATGCAGCGGGGGAATGAACTAACGCGTCAACCCGCGCCGCACGAGTGTTAAACGGAAACCAGAACTTCTCTAATATTTTATTGCTTGTCCACTGCGGTGCGCTTTTACCTTCGCGCGAGGTAAGGTGTTCCGCTAATGCGGCATAGAAAACATCCCATTCTAGTGAGCCAGTTGGCTGCGGCTCATCTGCCACCAAACTTAATCCAATGTCTATAGGTTCCCAGCGATAGTTTTCTAGAAACTCCGCAATCAACCGCCATCTATCGTCATTCGTCATCCCGGTCGAATATTCCGCTAACGTTGCTAAGGTTAAAGGTTGATAACCAAGCTTCGAGCCAGACCGCATAGCAAAATAATAGCATAAGCGCGATTCATCTGAAATAACGAATGAGAGTCCGGTGGTGCCGCGTTGCTTTCAACCTTGAGTGGTTTGCTTTCTTTCACCAGCCAATCCGGCGTATCCACCGCGCGCGCGTTGAGGGTTCGCGATAGGCTGCCAATAGCAAGACCAACCACGCCTGTCTGGGGAGCATGATGGCCAAATACACTGAACTCGCGAACGACATCGTTACGAACGTTGGCGGGGCACAAAACGTCAAATCTGTTTATAACTGCATGACGCGGTTGCGGTTTGAGCTAAAAGATCAAAGCCTCGCCAACGATGATTGGGTTAAGAACAACGACCAACTTGTTGGCTTAGTGAAATCCGGTAGCGAATACCAGATTGTCGTCGGTAACCATGTGCCCGATGTTTATACCGAGGTGGCGGAGGTTATTCATAACACCGGCGGTAGCGCGGTACCAATTGAGGAAGTGGAAGGGCCGAAGCGGCGCAAATCGCCTATTGAATTAGTGCAAAAGTTTGTGCAAGGCGCGTTTATGCCGACCTTGCCCATTTTGTTAGCGGGCGGTATGTCGTTAGGGCTATTGTCCTTGCTCACCAACCTGCACATCTTGAGCGAGACCTCAACCCTTTATCGGTTGTGGAATGCCGTAGGTATGGCGCTATTCTGGTTCTTCCCCATCTTTGTTGGCTTCACCGTCGCAAGACACTTAAAGATGAACGAGTTTTTGGGCGCAGCAATCGGTGCGGCTTTGATGATTCCCGATATTCAGAATCTAGAGAATGCCAGCCTGTTTGGGATTGACGTATCGGGGCTTACTTACTCACAGACGGTTATCCCAGTAATGTTGACCTGTTTACTCGCTGCGCCTTTGTATCGCTTCTTGGAAAAGCACATTCCGGCGGTTATCAAACGGTTCGTGGTGCCGTTAATCGTGATGTGGGTGGTAGTGCCCATTGGTTACGCGATTGTCGGCCCATTCGCCCAGATGATTAGCAACGGCATTGCTACTTTCTCGCAATGGATTGCTGGAGTTGGGCTGCCAATTGCGGGTTTTGTGTTGGGCGCGTTGTGGCAAGTACTGGTGGTATTTGGGGTACACCAAGCGGTTTACATCACCGTGACGTCCGATATTATCGCCGGGCATGCTTCGCCTATCATGGCTTTCTTTAATATCCCATCGTTCGCAATGTTGGGTGTGGTGTTTGTTATTTGGTTAAAGACCCGCGATAAGAAGTTGAAAGATGTCGCTTTCCCGGCGTGGATATCGGCAATCTTTGGCATTACCGAGCCAGCTATTTATGGTGTGGCGCTGCCCCGGATAAAGTTCTTTATCATTGCCTGTATCGGTGCCGCTATCGGTACGTTATATCAAGGTTTGACGCATGTCACTATCTATAACCCGGCTGGATACGGCATATTCGCCGCTACTGGCGCCATTTCGCCTGATGGGAGTTGGGGCAACCTGATTAACTGGGCTATTTCCGCTTTGATCGCCTTAGCGGTGGCCAGTATCTTGACGTGGATATTCTATCGCGACCCAGTTGAGGCCGCGCCCGCCGTCCGCGAGGAAAAGCGGGCAGAGGAACACCACCTGCGTGCCATCAATGAAGCCCGCAAGGCCGAGATTCACCACGAGCTCGCCATGGAGGAGGGCACCGGGCTTGACCTCCAAGAGTCGGTGATCCACAAGACCAAGATTGGGACGCGGCCAACTGCTTCGCTGAGCTCGGCGGCCATTGCTGGGGCTGCCGGAGCGATTGGGGCTGCAGGCTCATTTGGGAGCGGAACCCTTGTTGCTGAAGCGCCGACGGCGTTGGGGACGGCTGCGGAGACGATTCAGGCGCCCTTGACCGGCCAGGTGATCCCGCTTTCTGAGGTTGCCGATCCGGCGTTCTCGGGCGGCATGATGGGTGATGGGGTGGCCATCATCCCCACCGAAGGTAGATTAGTAGCGCCATTTGATGGCGAGATTGCCGCAATTTTCCCAACCGCCCACGCGGTCGGGATTAGAAGCGAGTCTGGGGCGGAAGTTCTTATGCACATCGGGCTGGATACCGTTTCCCTCGGTGGCAAACACTTCACTGCTAAGGTGGCTGCTGGCCAGCATGTCAAAGCTGGGGATACACTCATTGAGTTCGACATACCCGCTATTGAGGCGGCAGGCTACAGCGTTACCACCCCGGTTATCATCACTAACGGCGAGGATTTCCCGGCCATTGAAAATATCGCCACCGGCAATATCGCACGAGGTGAAGCGCTTTACTCCGCCCACAACTAACTCACCTTTATCGGGAACTTGTGTTAGTTCTATAGTTATCGGGATAGTATCAAAGTGTGTTGATGGCGCTGACGCCTTTTGGTCCACCGGTTATTGACCGCACCGGATTAGCGCACCTGCCCAAGCGCAATATTTCTCGGTTCGGGTGGCAATAGCGCAGCCAACGACACTTCTAGAACTTCAGCGAGTGCCACCAACGTCCTCAGGCGTGGGTTTGCGGGAGTGCCCGGGTTCGATTCGCCTTTTTCGAGTTTTCGGTAAGTGAACGCGCTGATGCCAGCCGCGAATGCCAATCGCTCTTGGCTTAAGCCTCTGCTAATGCGCTCACGATTGAGGGTGAAACCAAGTTCGCGCGCGTACTGCACCCAAGGGTCTGTTGCAGCAATAGAATACGTCATAGCAGCAGCCTGACTGTGCCACGAGTCAAACATGCTAATGTATACATGCTAATTTTGCGAACGTAACGGACGATGGACAGTCAATTGCACTATTTGCAGACGCTTAAACGCAACGCAACAATACTGAGTGTGCTCCGAAAGGAACTATCGAGATGCCAATACCAGCGCAGAAATCAAACAATAAAATAAACACCATCTTGGTTATCTTGTTATTTGAGTTTTCGAACTCTCTTTAGTTTTAGGAAAATCCATTATTGGTTGCTAAAAGGGGTAGGGAACATTCACGATGGTATTTATGAAAAAGAACATATCTAAGTTTATTGCGACCCCGGTGGTTGCGGTTGCGGCGTTTGCGGGCATTAGCTTTTTCGCTAGTTCCGAGGATGCGGATGCTCTTACCGTTGAAGCGACTCTGGACGCCATGGCGGTTGAACTAGCCTTAACAAGCGACGACGTTGCGGTAGCCGATTCGCCAAGTGCTGATAATGTGGACGCAAAGCCTGAACTGGTAATACCTGATGAACTCCAAGAAGCTGTCGGCAATTTGCAGCACGCAATTGATATGGCCAATGAAGTTCGAATAGCGATGTTAAGTCGGATCGGCAGAGTTGAGGTCACACGCCGAAATAACTCCATCGAAGATCAAAGACTACTAGCTGTCAGTTGGGTTGTACCTGAATCTGAGCGAGACCAAGCCCTACATGATGCCATCGTTGAAGCCCTAGCGACCGTTGAAGCAAACCTAGCAGAAATCATCGAAAACAGCAGCGGTGACTATGGGAACGCTGAGGCGAAACTAAATGGTTTACGCGAGCATTTAGTAAGCGTCTATGAACCATACGGCCCTTACGAAAATCCCTTTAGCTATCCGCCGCAATGGTTAGCAGCTTTGCCTAATGGTGACCCACGATGGTTACCGTTCGGCACAGTACAACATATTGGCCCAGAAATGATTGTCACCTCAAACCACTTAGGCACGAGATTTGTTGGCAATAATGGCGAAGACCCCGGTGACATAACACAGCAATACGCTGTATCGATTCAACCAATCATCGAATGCTTCGGTCCACGCCCTTGGCTTTCGCATGAATTCCATACTTCGGGTGCTAGGGCTGCTAATGATAGATACTGGCGAACCACGGATTGGGATGGCAGATCTTTTCCTAGAGATACCCCCAATGGTGTGTGTCGGGCGATGCTTCCTGAGTTTTCGCCCTTAAATGAAACCGAACTCCGGGATGCAGACTTTAATGCACTTCGTAATACTACCTTTTTCCACTACAACGTAGAAAAGAATCAGTTTGAGAACCTGACTGCACTAGCTGAGGAGACTGGCAGAATAAGAGACAACTACCGAGATTTTGCGGTCCGAGTCAATCCTGATAGCACGCTAATTCGTGGTAATCTCGATTTTGAGCGCGATGAAAACGGTTTTGTGGTCTTTCGCCCAATGACAACCGATCCCGAGCGTCTTGAATTACTCTTGGCTTTTGGGAACACTTGGCAATCAGACCTTCAGTTCCCGCAAAGTGGGTTCCGGAATCGCATTTGGGATTGGGTCTACCAAGGCCCAGATCAAACGAGTGGTGGTTGGCGAGTATTCGCACCCTATGAGCGCTCATTCCCTGCAACTGTCGCCCGACTGGCAGAAAACGATGTTGAACTCGCGGCCATCTTACAAAGAATGGAAGACCCGGAGCACCTTGCCGCGCTCCACGAGGCAATCCGAGGTGCTAACCCGGATCTAACCGGAAACTGGGATTGGGGTCCCGGCCCTGATTGGCGTCCCTAAATCTATAAAGCTATGGAGGGTGCCATTACCCTCCGCACAACATTTCTTACACTTCCGATAACTTTCCATCAATTTGAATATGCTGATGGAAAATATCCAGAGATAGTGTACGAAGTTTAATGCACTGTTTAACATATAAACGTACTCCTCATCCACCCATACACTTAAGGATAAAATCAGATGAAAAAGAGAAACTTAGTTGTTATCGGCACGGCCTTAGTCGCCACACTGCTATTTGGAGGTTGTGGCACTCAAAGTGAAGGAGTAGTTGCAGAGCCTACGGTTGTTGATGTTGTTGAGCCAGAGACTGTCGAGGTTGAAGAGCCAGCAATTGAGGAAAATACCGCACCAGAAGTCGAAAATGTGGTAGATTTATCTGATTCACCGCTAATTGGTCGCTGGGAAACTGATGACCCTGACGCTTGGGGTGTCGGAAGCTATTTTCCGAATCTGCCAGAATACCTATTCTGGGTATTCAATGCAGATGGCACTGGCAGTAATAATACTATGCACAACGAAACAAGAGAAATTGGTTGGGATTGGATTGAAACTGGCACCATCGAGGTGACATTTCCTAATGGAAGCGTTGGAACTTACTACTACACCACACCCGACGAGGATACTCTCACCTTACAATGGGATTTCGGGGGGCCGGAAATGATTCTTGAGCGTGTTTCGAACTAAACGAGAACTTGCTGAAAAGGCTCCCGGCTCACCAAATGGCATTTCCGAAGTTGACAATCTCTAGTGCCGGTTTTCTCTATTACCTCCAAGCCGCTCTGAAACCGCCTCGCAGGCTTGGCTTTCCTGAGCAGCATGTCGCGTTGCTGCAAGGCCACCTCAGTGACGTGTCTCTAGGCAGACGCCGACAGATTGCTATTTAAGAGAATGTATACATGCTAGTTTTGATTGGTATGAACTATTGCAACTCTGACCTCCTGACTCAGGGGGTTTGTCCCTGCAACCACATGCAACTACCCGAATCGGGTATCTGCGGCGATTGCGAAACTGATTATTCAAAGTGCCCAAGTTTTGTTGCATTTCAAAGTAGCGATGACCAAGATCAAGACCATACTATTAACCCCAAGGTTCAGGAGTTTATACGGCAATTGTCGAAATATTTGTCTGCTGCTAATCGGCCATTAGTACCGGGTCAGTTTGCTACACCTGTTTCGATTCTCGTATCTGCAGGTATTGGCGAAATATATCGAACACAACCTAAGGGCCAAGGGATACGGATTCTGAAAAATACTGGCCATTTGAAACCATATTTCTATGTATCCGGCGATAGCCATGGCAACATTCCAAATGACGGCTTCCAACACAAGATTGATCATAAGGGTGCACCGCCCTGTATTATTTGCACGGATCTGGAAAATATCTTTCCAAATGGCAAGATAAAAGTGTCGGGTATGACTGCACAGCAAATTGACGCTGAAGCACAGAAAATGGCCGACGAAATTATTAGCCTGATGGCTAAATATCAGCGAAATGGCATAAATATCTGGTGAATTTCCATAAACGGTTGCTGAAATCTTTAGAGTCATTCATTATTGATACATACACGAAAACTAAGGGCTTTACAATCCTTGGTATCTCTATGATGAGACTTTTAGAAAGAGGAAACATAATGAGTAACCATAAGAATCGGTTCGGATGGACGGCTGCTATTCTCAGCGGTCTTGCAATAGGGGGTGCAGCATTTGGTATCAACACCATGCTTGGCAACCCAATTCCAGCATTTGGTACGGAAGCTGCGACCATTGTTGCTGAAGCTGCTCCAAATAAGGAAGTTGCCCCCGATGATGTTGTGTCTGATGCAGATATCGGAGAACCTACAGTTGCTGAACCCACTATGATTACCGAAGATTTGCAATGGTTCAAAGACTTAGCAGAGTATGACCGAGACTGGGTGTGTACCGTCACGACACCACATGTTGAAGTAGGTGATGGTATTACAACCAAAGAAGCTTGGAGCGACACAACGGGATCACCGACTATCATAACTTTTACAGGAATGAAGTTGGACGAGGTTCAAACCATACTTGACCGCCAACGTCCTTCTGGTCTCGCAACCTGTCACAATTCCCAAGGCGATGAAGAGGTTCTTGAAACAGATTGGGATAAAGTCAATCGCCGACGTGCGAATTTTCGACCGAATGGTTGCCTCGGTGGGCCATGTCCTATTACCCCGCAAGAGCCTGTGCGTGACGAAGTCATTGAGAGAACTCGTAGTTTTCAGCACCACTCTATTCTATTCCCGGAGATTTGGCCATAAGCTCGATAGCACGTTGATTGTTAAAGGCTGATATGATGGTGTCACTGCTTAATGCAACGGTAACGATGTTGTGATTATCGTTTTGTTATGGCATCATCATACATCTTAGTTGAAATACCACGCAACCGCTAAGCGGAAATATTTAGTAACGGCTTAAACATTGCTACCTCGCATTTGTGGTTTTCAGCCGCAACATTTTGTCGCGGCGTTGATAGTTCAATACTACACGGCAGCAATGCTAGATGACACTAATTTGGATATTTCTGCAGATTCTACGGCGCAAAAGCTGAATGTTAGCTGATCTTTGCCGCTGTGAAGTTCCAGAATACCAGCGATGGTTTTACTTGATCGCACCCAATTCGGTGAGGACGAAGGCGTACATTTCTGCTTGCTCTTTTATGCGGGCGAGGCGGCCAGATGAACCGCCGTGCCCGGCGCTCATGTGAGTTTTTAGTACAAGAGGATTGGTATCAGTCTTGTGCTCTCTGAGTTTGGCAACCCATTTACCCGGCTCCCAATATCCAACGCGCGGATCATGCAAACCCGTAGTTACAAACATCGCGGGATATTCTTTCGCTTGCACATTGTCATAAGGCGAATAACTTAACATGCGATGAAAATCTATTTCCTTATTCGGGTCGCCCCATTCGTCACGCTCGATGGTAGTAAGTGGAATAGTGTCATCCAGCATTGTGGTAACCACGTCCACAAACGGCACGTCCGCGACCAGCACTTTAAACAGTCGGTCGGCCATATTTGCGACCGCACCAATCAGTAACCCGCCAGCACTCCCACCCGTTCCTGCCAACTGCTGTGGCGTCGTGTAACCGGCACTTACCAAATACTCGGCGCAGGCAATAAAGTCGGTGAAGGTATTTACCTTATCTTCCATCCGGCCTTGGTAATACCAAGTACGCCCATATTCGGAACCACCGCGCACTTGAGCAATAGCCAAGATCACCCCCCGATCCAAAATAGGTAGCCGGGTAGCATGAAACTCCGGGTCACTCGGGAAACCATAAGCGCCATACGCCTCTAGTATCAGCGGAGCGGCACCATTAGCCAAAGCATCGTTTCGATAGACTAAAAGAATAGGTATTTTAGTGCCGTCTTTTGCGGTGGCGAAAACTCGCCTTTGCGTGTAGTCGTATGGGTGGAACTCGCCCGCCACCTCATTTTGCTTAATAACTCGCGTTGTTCCAGTGCTCAGATCGGCTGCGATGGTCTGCGTGGGAGCGGTTAAGGAAGCGAGTTTCATTAGGATTTCTGGGGCATAGTAGCTTTGCCCGTCAATTGCCCATACCGAGTATGGCGGCTCACCTAATTTGAGCTGCTGCAGAGCGTTATCCTTTAGTTCCCAGATTTGGGTATATCCATTTTCCCTGCCACTGATGAAGATGTGGTCTTGGAATGGGTAAATCCCTTCCAAGAACCTAGCATCATCGTAAGGCACAACCTCAGTTTGGGCCGTGAAATCTGTGAGTGGGCAGCGCAATAGCTTAAAATTGGTTGCGCCCTTATTGGTCAGGATGAAGAACTCGTTATTCCAGTGTTCTAAGCTATATTCTACGCCGCGCTCCCTGGCTTGGAATATGCGTGGGGGCGCTAACGGATGCTCGGCGTCAATGATGCGGACTTCTGTAGTAACGGTGGAGTACGAGTAGACAAATATGAACCTATCACTGGCAGATAGCATAACGTACAGAACAAATGCCGGGTCGGTTTCCTCATATAACAATACGTCATCTCGGGGCGAGGTACCTATTTCATGACGCCACAACTTATAGCCGCGTTGTTGCTCATCAAGTGTAATATAGAATAAATACTTACTGTCACATGACCAAGCTAGACAACCGTCAGCAGAACCTTCCTCATTCGTGAGCACCTCTGACAATAACATGCCAGTTCCTAGATCCTTAATGAATACCGTAAATCTGTCGGTGCCATCCCGATTCTCAGTATATGCTAACAGCTTGCCATTTGGCGCATAAGCTAGTTGCTGCACATCTAAGTATTCGCCCTCGTTGGCTAAAGCATTGACGTCTAACGTGATTTGTTCGGGTACGTTGGGTAGTTCCGCGCGAGATTCAGCAAACTTGCGGGCATATATTGGATCCTGTAACTCTTTTTCTCGCCGCGTATATTTAAAGAAGTCACCCTGTTGGACCGCAACATCATCCTCATCTTTAGGTAGCCGAGCCACCATTTCCGCATATAACTCATCCGTTAAGCCTTGCAACGGAGCCATAACGTCCCGAAAATGAGCGTTTTCCGCTTCCAAGTAAGCGATAACTTCCGGATTGTCCTGTTCCCGCAACCAATAGTAGTCGTCTTGCCGGGATACGCCGAAATGTGTGAAAACTGTCGGCTTCTTTGTTAATGGCATTTAATTCGCAACTCCTAATCCATGCAAAACGCGCTAACGCGGTTTTATATACCCGACACTCCTAAAACACCGAGGATGCCACCACCGGGGATATCGCCGGGCACGGGCGCCCATTTACCGATGTAACCCATTCTCGCTTTGATGTATTGCTGATTAGCGGGTTCGCCGGCAAGCGCGGGCGTTCCAAGCGGGCGCTTCCAATAGGTGACACCCCATTTCCCAGCTTGTTGCCAATCGGGGCCGGGTGCCTTTTTCCGAAAAGTCATTGTATTTTCCCACTGTTGCTCGGACTTTTCGATGGTCCAGCTCTCCCCATCGCAAGCGATGCCATGCCAGCCATATTTACCAACTTCGTCTAGGAACTTCATATCATTAACGACTGAGCTAATTACTAGGCGCGAGCCAATAGGGATTGCAGTTGCCATTTCTGCTGCCGTAGGCGTCGGGGCGATTTGCGATTGTTGTAAAACATGGGCGTCAGGCTCCTTTACGGTGAACCGCTCCATTGTCGCAGCGCGGCTCAGTCCCAACTCGGTGCCGATCTGCTCCCAACTAATTCCCGCTTTCCGAGCCGATAATACGGTTTCTTTCAGAATCGTATCGGCCTCTTTGCTCACTAACTCCGTAATAGCGATTAGCTCCAAAAAAGCAGCGGGACTATTCATTACCCGCTCGGCCAAACCGGGCGTCGCGTTATCGATAACCTTAGCTAACCCCTCGCGGACGGCAGGCAAGCCAAACTCACGCGACCAATCACCAGCAGTCTCGGGCATAGGATAATCGTAGTCCTTTTACAATATGATTGCTCAAAAGTGGCGGAAACCTAGAGGTCAGCGGTTAGTCGGTTTGGGCGTTAGTGGACAGATGTTATGGTTCGTGGCTAAGCGTAGTGTCGCCTACTTAATGCCGAGGAAAACTGTTAGGGCTTTATTGACTGCGGCCATGACTGATTGCGGTGCGAAACCAATACGTTGTCCTAAAGATTCACGCTTGATTGCCGCAATTTTATCAACTTGCGCGAACGATTCCGTTAGTAACCCAGTATTCGCATTAGCGGGGATTCTGATGCGATGAACGGCGGTGCCGATGTCAGTCGTAGTTAACAGTAATATCACTATTGAGCCAGTAGCAGAGAACTTGTCATCTTGGATGACTAATGCTGGCCGTGGTTTCGAAGCATAACCTGAGCCAGCGACAGTCCAGATTTCGCCGCGCACTATTCCTCTGCCCACAAATCTGCGGTGAGTGCATCTAGGAACTCCTGCGAACCATCGATCCTATCCGCTTCATTAGTCGCAATACATTGGCTACGAATCTCACCGAGCGTAAATCCCGTGTTCGGGTCGACCGTGTCTATTCTGCCTGATATTGCACCATCTATTCGCAGCACAGTAGTACGCCCTGCGACCCGATTCGTAGGAGCCTTAACAGTCAAGCGCATATCCAAAATGCTACCACAAAAATCGGTCTCTAACACCCAAACGATACCACTCTGCGAAGTATGCTTGCGCGATGCTGGCATGGTGTATACTGGTAGTAGATACTTGACGTGGAGGTCGCAATGACTACGACAACTTTGTTTCGAACCAACAAGACTCAAGCCGTCCGTTTGCCCAAAGCTGTGGCATTTGACGATAAAGTCACGGCAGTCGATATCCGCATTGTCGGAAAATCTCGGCTTATTACCCCAGTGGGCGCAGGTTGGGCAGACTGGTTCGAGTCTAATCAATCGGATGCGACCGTAGAGTTCCCTGACAGGTTGCCACAAGGACACTTTGACCAAAGAGAGTCGTTGTGAATCCCAGATATCTTTTGGATACGAATATCCTCATAGCAGTAATCAGAAATCGGGCGGCTAACGCTAAGCCCTTTTTGATTCACCACGAATCACAGATAGCAACTTCGACTATTACCGCATATGAACTCTGGGTCGGCGCCTTGCGAGCTCCCGATGTTGCTACCGCCTCGATGCGCGTTGAGCGAGTGTTATCCTTAGTGCAGATGCTTGATTTTGACCTAGATGCGGCGAAAACAGCCGCCGATGTTCGAGCCAAATTACAGGCTACTGGGAACCAAATCGGTCCTTACGACACCTTAATCGCTGGTCTCGCTTTATCTCGCGACTTGATTGTAGTAACTTCAAACGAGGGTGAGTTCCGTAGGGTCGATGGCTTAACCGTTGAGAACTGGCTAGCCAACTAGGTCACGCGTGCGTCTAAAACCATTTGGGTAGCGACGGTGATACTGCCCGGTTTAGCTAGCACCCTATACAGAGTTGGCCCAAGCTTCGAGTTCGGCGTGGTGTTGATTGACAAACTGCTGCTGCAACTCGTTTTGGACGTCATTCTGCCGCCGTGCCAACTGCACAGATTGTTGGCAGTCGAAATCGGCGACGGCCAGCGCAATCTCGCGGGCAGAAAAATCAGCCACCAAAGCCGGGTCGGGCGGCGGAATCTCATCTGTTGACGGCTCAGCAGGGCGAGCCGTCCAATCCCAGTCTCGTTTTCAGCTGCCCACCTTATTTCCTGCCATTCCGGGAAAAGCATATTAGCGGCATCAACGGGACTACCCAATCCCTGATATCCATAAGTGGCCATACAAGCCGCCCAATCGGAGTTTATTGCCGCCCACCGCGCATCATTTGCGATCGAACCCCAAACGTTGAATACTTATTCCGGAATCTAAGCACTGTCGGGCAGTAACACTACCTCTCTTTCCGCGCTTGGTAGATTTGTCGCCTTACACTCATGCGCCGACCATCACTACTCATGCGCCGACCATCACTACTCATGCGCCACCACAAATATATTATCATTTCAGTTAGCAGTTTGGCTTAACATCAAAGGATGAGTCGCAGATTTATATAAAAGAGGAGTCGCGATTATGTTAAATGGCGTCATTTTAGGTGTGAATGCAATCATTGGCACATTACTTAGTGCGGTTCTCTCCCTTGGCGGCGGCACAGCCAGTTATCTTGGGGTGCAACCACAGGAGTTTCCGGCGCCAATACCAGCACTTGAAATCGCTGAAATGGCTGTAAACGAACTTGATGAGTCGGTCAACTCTATCGGTTCTGTTACTCTAGGGCAAAATAACGCTATTGCCCCCATTATTATCTGCGATAATTCGAACGGAATACTTACCGTCGGGGAAAACCGCGCTGGCGCCCCTTTTGAAGTACAATACTGCGAAGTTGATTTCAGTTTGGAGAATGCGGTCGAACTGCCTATGTTTCTTGTGACGGACGACGAGTAGTAACTCTCCAGCACTCTACCTGCTCATATTGATAGAATCAACTTTTTGGTTTACAGGCTTTGGATATCGACGCATATAGGTAGGCACCAATCGTACGTCAGGTCATCGGAACACATATTGGAACGCATATTGCTGGCGCTAAGTGATCTGCCTGAGACCGAGCATACTAGCCCGGTGGGATAATAATCGGCACGCCAGTTACGCCTCCGCCCCTAAAAGTTACCGCTGCTATTATCCCAGCCAAAAGCAATACCAGCCAAGCAGCCGAAATAACAATTCCCGCGATTGCTAATGCCGAAACTGGAAAACCGGAACTCTTTGACCTTCGGATAGACATAAGACTGAGTACCAAGCCGACCACCGCTGGGATAAAAACTACAAATCCCAATAGTGAACTCACAAAACCGGCAATCCCTAAATCCCGCCCCGGATTGGTAACCCCGCCGTCGACATAGTTAGCCATGTTGGCATGGTAACATCTCGCGGGAGCAAGCCCCAGAAATAGTATTCGTTGTATTTTACCATGCTCAATACGGTGGCTGGTTCGCTGCAATTTGCAAGTCCCAGTATCATGCAGTTATGGGTCAACGTAGCTTGGGGTTGTGGATTTGTTTTGCGGTGGCTCTGCTACTAGGGGCGGCGATCCGGTGGCCTTTTTATTGGATTACTTCTTGGGTGCCGGATAGTCCATCCGCAGTAGCCATTATTGCTATCGTCGCAATAATCTCCGCCTTTGCCGCTCTCGTATTATCCGCTAGAAAAATAAGTGCAGCTCGTAGTATCGGACGCAGATATTGGCCCGATGCCGTAACTTTAGTTTTAAGCACAATAGCACTATTGCATAATCTGTTGTTTTACGGTTTCGGCCTAATATTGCTAATTGGAAGTGCTGGTCAATAAGGTCAATATTCTAGCAAAGCAAGGTAAGCCGCGATATCAGAAAGAGTCTAATCGTGGGCGGCGTTTCTCATGGCCGAGGTGTGGCACGGGGTTCTTGGAAACATCGATTACCTCGGATACGCTCATTTTTCACTCAGGGATTTTTTGGAGTTTAGCTTCCGAGACCAAGGCGCCCGGATTAGGGTTGCGCGGCAATATCGGACGCCCGGCAGGCCACGCCCAATAGACGATATGCGCCCACGGATGTATCTTTTGCCACCCCTCTCCAGCGGCGCTTTACCATAAGCGGTCGTATGCTCCCATTGTTGATTATCCAAAACACTGACACAACTATCAAAGATTTTCTTTATGGCATGCCAGCTGTAACGCCCGGCCCGGTTTGGGCGCGGCGGGTTATCCTCAAAACCGTCGGGCAGATCGTAGGTGGTGCCAATGGGCGGATAATGCGTCACCGGAAGCTCCGGGATGGCGACCTCAGCGCTGGTAGCGGCCACCGCGCCGACCTGCTCCCACGTTTGTCCACTATGCCGCGCCCGCAGCACGGTATCGCGCAACAATTTGTCAACTCTTGGTTGACCTACAGCACCTCCGGATAGCCACCGGGTAGGCAGCCAACCGGTCAAACAGTCCGGGCGTGGCGTCGTCTATCATCCGCGCGATCCCATCTTGCAATTCCGGGCGCGAAACTCCACACTCCACGCCGTGCCAGATTCAGCCATTAGTCAGTCTTATCACCAACGCTGGTTAGCATTACCGTTTCTTTACCGCTCCAAAAGCTTCCCGTCCGGTGGTTCAGCGGCCAAATGTGTGAGCGTACCCCGCCATCCTAAACCGCGAACACCAGCCGGTCGGGTATCGTCCTTTCCCGTGTATAGCAATTTTAGCGCATTAGCGTCGCGGGTAACTTTGACCCGCCACGCGCTGCGGGATCGTACCCCGTGGGCGTTTTATGTTGCTGTTGCAAATGC
>JGI24699J35502_11133923_pt1 | contig 19570 bp, 16 predicted proteins | sample TergutMp193P4_FD_35502 | JGI IMG/M metagenome (IMG submission 35502) | reverse complement strand
GCCAGATCATCAGGGCCTGTGTGGCCGATGTGGCGGTCAAGGGACGTGACACCATGGGTGTGAAATTCGTGGGCCTGCGCGGCGAGGACCAGGTCGCCGCCATCGCCTTGTACCCCGAGTCCGGCGAGGATGCCCAGGACGGCTCTCTGAACGAATCCGAAGAAAACCCTGAGGAGGCTCTCAGTGAGGCACCTGAACAAGACGACTCTGGGACCGATCAGGTAGAGTCGACTCGAGGAAACGGATAGGAGTACGCAGATGACTGATCTTCAGCAGAAGGACCCAGCTGACGCGACGGGGTCGTCGTCTCAGTCCCAGCCCAGTCTCGGCAAGAACATCGTCCGAAGCTTCACCAACCGGTCGAAACGGATGAGATCTACCCAGCCCGCGGTCGAGGTCACCCCGATCGACGAGACTGCGCCGATGGCCGCACAGCCTCAGATGGCCGCACAAGCTCAGATGTCGCAGCCGGACACGTACCTGCCGGTGGAAGCTCCGAAGCCCGCGAGCGTTCCCCCGGCCGTCCCCAAGGCTGATCCGGCCAAGCAGCCCCCCCGCCCCAAGACCCGTCATTCCCGTCGTGCGCGTTTGCGCATCTCACGGGTCGATCCGTGGTCGGTGATGAAGACGGCCCTGCTGTTCTCCATCGCCGGGTGGATCATCTTCATCGTCGCCACCTGGGTCGTGTTCACGGTTCTGGACCAGACGGGATTGTACGGCGCGATCAACGACACGGTCGCCCAGATCTTCGCCTCTCCCGACGCGACCGCCACCTTCAACATCCAGGACTACATCAACACCACGAGGGCCACTGCGATAGCCGCCCTGGTGGGCGCCGTGAACGTCGTCATCCTGACCGCCCTGGCCACCATCTTCGCCTTCCTCTACAACCTTTCAGCTGTTGTCATGGGCGGCATCGAAGTCACCATGGCCGAGGACTGAGCCACCAATTGTCAGCCTGCCTCGGCGGGTCCCACACCGACGCAGGCCGAATGCAGAATGAGCTCGCTCGTTCTGCTGAGACTAAGAAAGGTGTTGAGGAGCGAAGCGACGAGCACCCCACCTATGCTCGGGTCACCTAAAAGTGCCCCTGCGCCGGTGGGGTGCCCCCCGCCGGGCGCGGCGCAACAATTGCTGATCAGTGAGAAGTAGCAAAATAAGTGCGGACGATCTCGCGTTCATTCAGGGGATAGTTGACCCCCTGAACCTCTTCGTAGGGGACGCTGCCTTTGCCGATCAAGAGGACGATGTCTCCGGGTTCGGCCATGTCGAGGATGGCGGGGATGGCGTCATGGCGGTCGTGGATGATCTCGTACTTGCCGGTTCCGCCGGCTTGTTCCATGCCGGTGACGATGTCGGCGATGATGTCATCGGGGTCGTCGAAACGAGGACTGGCATCGGCAAGGATCGTGTAGTCGGATTCGCGGCTGAGGACTTCGCCACAGTCGAAACGGCGGGCCTGGGAACGGCCTCCCTCGAGGCCGAAGACGGTCAGGATCCGGTTGGGATGGAGAGAACGAACGGCGTCGAACAAGGCCTCCATCGAGAGCTTGTTGTGGGCGAAATCGATCACAACGGTATAGTCGGCGTCCACCGGCAACCGTTCCATGCGGCCGGGAATCTTCGCTGCGGCGAGACCCTCTCTCATGGCGGAGAGGGGTATGGACAGCAGATCGGCCGCACCGATGGCGGCCAGGGCGTTGGAGACATTGAATTTGCCCGGAACGGCCAAGGTGAAAGGGCTCGTGAACCCCTCGGTGCGGCACACGAAATGAGTGGTGATCTCAGGTCCGTCCGTGCTCGTCGTGATGTCGCTTCCGTGGTAGTCGGAGGGTGAGCAGCCATAGGTGAGGATCCGTCCGGGGACGCCGTCCACGATCCGGTCGTACAACTCGGCGTCCCGGTTGACCAGGCAGAGGTCGGTCTGGAAGAACATTTGTCTCTTGCAGGTGAAGTACTCCTCGAAATTGGCGTGTTCCGTGGCGGATATGTGATCAGGAGAAATGTTTGTGTAAATACCGATGTCGAAATGGATCCCATCCGTACGATGCATCATGAAGCCCTGACTCGTGGCCTCCAGGATGAGGATCTCCACCCCGGCGGCCACCATGTCGGCCATGATCCGGTGCAATTCGTACGACTCGGGGGTCGTGTTGGGCGGTTTCACATGGGTGGACCCGAAATGCACCCCATTGGATCCGATCAGGCCCACCGAGAGCCCGCCCGCCTGGCAGATCGATTTCAGCATGTACGAGATGCTGGTCTTCCCCTTCGTGCCCGTCAGGGCGACAACGGTGAGTTTCTCTGCGGGGAAGTCGAAGAAAGACCGGCTCATCAGGGCGAGGGCATGCCGGCTGTTCTCCACCCGTACGACGGTGACGTCCTCCGGCAGCCCTTCGGGCCACCTCTCGACGACGAAACAGCGTACACCGTTGTCATAGGCATTTTGGATGAAGTCATGTCCATCGTGGAATGTGCTGGGCAGGGCGACGAAGACCGTACCGGGGCTGCCGTTGCGGGAATCGTACACGATGTCGGAGACGGCCGTCGAAGGGTCGCCCAACAGTGGCTCCCACGTGAGAGCGTCCAATAAATGTGCGAGGGTGTGCTTCTTCATGATACCTGATTTATGATAGGCGGAATTCCCCATAAAGGGAAGCCCAGGGCGAAGGTCGTACCCTGGGAAGATGTGGATTCTACTCGGATGTCGCCCCCGAAACGATGAGCCACTCCGGAGGCGAGGGCAAGACCCAAACCGAAACTCCTCTTGTGCCCGGTCTCCAAACCGTGTGCGAAACGGTCGAAGACACGGTCCGGATCGACCCCTTCGATCCCGTCGCCGTGGTCGTGCACGCGGATGACGGCCGTCGGGCCTTCGGCGCAGGCCGAGATGTCGACGGAACTCCCGGGATGGGAGTGTTGGATGGCGTTGTCGACGATCGCCACGACAGCCCTTGTCAGAGAGGTTTCAGGCACCGCGACAATCATCTCGGACGAGGCGGTCAGCGTCATGGTGACGCCCCTCTGCTCGGCGAGGGAGTCCAGTGATATCACTGCTTGGCGCAGGCAGCGGACGACGGAGGTTGTGACGCCGGCCTCGGCCGGGGTCCCCTCGACGGTGAGCAGCATGTCGTCCAGGACATGAGCCATGTTCGTGGTGTCACCCAGGAGTTGGGCCACCACGTCGTCGATGGGTTTCCCGCTCGCGAGACGGCGCGCAAGGATCTGGACTCTGGACGACAGGGCCGTCAGCGGGGTGCGGAGTTCGTGGCTCGCGTCCGCGATGAAGTCGCGTTGCAGGCGGAGGGCGTCAGCCAGGGGGCGTACGGCCCGGCGGGCCATGAACCAGGCGACCAAGGAGGTCAGCACCAGACTCAGGATGGCGACGACAGCCACCGTGAGGATGACCTGGTACGCGTTGAGCCAGCCCCATCTGGGCACCAGGCGCACCCCGGGCCGCACGGTGGGCTCGAATCCGGTGGGTACCTGAACGGCATTGACCATCACGATGATGATCAGCACCAGGCATCCCAGGAAGACCACAGCCCCCGACGCGATGGCGACCGCCACCCCGACCGACATCGCAGCGTCGCGGACCTTCTGGTCGTCGTTGGACACAGGGGCCTGCGTACGCGCGTGACGCCGTGTCAACCGGTGTTTGGCAGAAGGTGGCGCGGGGGTCGCATCCGGTCGGGGCGGGGGGAACGCGCAGTGGTCTCCCACGGGAACAACCCCATCGACGCTCATGATCCATCTCCCAGCCGGTACCCCTGTGACCGTACCGTCTCTATGATATTGTGTTGCGTCTTGCGCCGGATGTAATGAACGTATGTGTCCACCGTACCCGGCGTGTCGTCGGCGGAGAAGATGGCGGACAGGATCTCCATGCGGGAGAAGATGTGTTCGGGGGACTCGGCGAGCAGAGCCAACAACGCCGATTCCGTGCTCGTCAGCGAGATACGGTCGCCGTACGTATCGTAGAGGGACTGGGTTTCGGGCACGAACAGCCAATCGCCGATATAGGTCTTGCCCGTTTCGGCGGCGAATCCGCGGCGCAAAGCCCGCAGCCGGGCCAGCAATTCATCGAAATCGAAGGGTTTGGTGAGATAGTCGTTCGCACCGCCGTCCAATCCGGAGACCCGATCGTCGACCGACCCCAGGGCGGTCAGCATCAAAATGGGGGTAGTGATCCCCGCACGGCGTACCCCCTGAATCACCGCGACCCCGTCCATGCCGGGCAGGCGCCGGTCGATGACCATCACGTCGTAATGGGAATGCAGGGCGCGCTCCAGCCCCTCCTCGCCCGTCGCGGAATAATCCACGTCATACGCCTCCTGCAAGACCTCGGTCACCATTTCGGCGATGGCCCGGTCATCTTCGATGAAGAGCAGTGTGGGATTCATAGTTCCATTGTTGCTTAGATTCCCTCAGAAATCACTAAGGACTGCTGGTTGGTTCACTGGGTGTAGGGGTCGATGGGCGTGCTGAAAGTCTCGGTGAGCCGGATCTGACCGGGGAGGCCGGGTACGGCCAGATCGGCAAGCGGGACTGTGCAGGTGACGGAGGCGGAAACCTCGCCGGGTTGGCCCGGGGAGAGATCCACAGCGTAACTATTGATCGATATATCTATGTCTATGCAGGTGACACCGTCCTGTTTCAACTGGTTTTCCATAGCCGTACGGGCGGAGGATTCTCCGGATTGGGAGGAGGGTGCCAGGGAGGCGATCCGCGCGCCGGCCACAACCGATGCGTGAAGATCTTCGCGTACGGCGGCGGTACGGCCGATGGCGGCGATCAGGGCCAAGAAGATCAGGAAAGCGGGGACGATCAGGACGGCCTCGATGGACACCGAACCCCGATCCTTGCGCGAACGATGTTTCATAAACATTGTCGAAATACGAGGAATTCGGCTTTTGACAAGCTGTGACAGAGGAACCGTGATCGGTGCTTCGCACCTCAACCTCTTCCTTGGCCTCTGCATAACGAGCAAGCTCGTTCTGCGCTCAGCCTGCGTCGAGGTCCCCGTGGTCATTGCCGGGGCTCCCAGGGAAGCGAGGCGGATTCGTGGACTGCGAAGGACAGACCGGGTACGGCTGAGGGCGCGCGTCCGCTGATCGCGACGGTGAAGCCGTCGGCGCCCGCGGTGGTCGCGATTTCCCAGTCCTCGCCGACTGACCGCTCGGTGAGGATGGTCCGGGCCGTCTCCCGTCCCGTCTCCTCGCTGCCGCCGATCACCGTCGCCGCACGGGCGCCGTCCTGGGCGGCCGCCTGGGCCACGGAAGAGGCGTGCACCCACAAGGACCCTTCCAGGATGGCGAAGATGGCGACGAGAAACAATGGTACGATCAAGACGGCCTCGATCGAGACCGACCCCGACGTCCGAGCGTCTCCTGTCATCCTCACGAACCGATCAACTCGTTGGAGTGACCGGTCACGTACGCCGTGATCGCAGCGACCACGATCGCAGCGATTGCGATGACCGCCAGTGCCCAGATCACATTTTCGATTGTCACCGATCCTTTTTCTGGGTCGGACGGGCGGCGGTACCACACTGCACGGATCCATGTCATCACTTCATTCATCATTTTCCCTTCCTTTTTGTGTGAACTCTACGTCTTGTTGAGCGAACCAGTTATATTGTCAGCATCGACAGTAGAGCGGGCCCGATGAGGATGGCCAGGAAGACGATTCCCAGCACGCTCACGGGCATGCTCATTTTCTCGTTGGTCTCATTTGCCGTTGTCATGTCGGCCAGGAGGAGCCCCTCCCGCATGGATCGGGCTTTGGCCCGCAGAATCCGGTAGATCCCGGCCCCCTCGGTTCCGGACAGACGCATGATGTCGGCCACATCGCTCAGATCCGACAGGTCCAGATCTTGGGCCATCTGGCCCAGCCCGTCCCATCCCGTCTGTCCTGACCATGTGGCGTGGTCGAGGCGTTCCTGCAGCCGGTGGAAGACCCACGAGTCCCCGATTCCGGCGGCAGTGTCGAGGGCCTGCTTGGTCCCCGACCCGCAGGATCTCTCCAGGGCGACCAGGTCGACGAAACAAGCAAGAGTACGACTGAATTCCGCGCGGGCCCGCCCCGCCTTCGCCCGTACCTGGAGATCGGGGAGAAGGAATCCCGCCGCAGCGGTGACCAGGGAACAACAGGCCGGGACGAGCCAAGGAATTTTCACCCCGGCCAGAATCGCACAGTACCCCACGATGCTGGGAATCACCAGTCCGACAAGGAAGTACGTCATCTTCCGTGTCAGGAAAACAGACGGTGTCATTCCCAGCAAGGCACAATCCTTGACCGGAATGGGTCGCAGTTTTTCAGGCAGTTTCTCCAGCCCCCATGTCCCCAGCCCCTGCCATCCCGCGGCATCGGCGTGAGACGGGGAACCCGCCAGAGGAGCGAGCATCCTCAGGGACTGGGCGAGATCGGGATGGGCCGGGAGGAGGCGGGAGACCATGAGGATGATCCCGGCGCCGACCATTCCGCCGGCCAGAATGACCGATTGCAGCGTACTCACAACACCCCCTCATGGGCCCTGTCGCCGAGGAAGCGCAAGGGCGCCGGTCCTGCGGCGATTTTCTTCATCCACACCAGGACAGCCGCGTACGCGCCGAGAAGGGCGAGAAGGATCAATTGTCCGACACCTGTTTTGTACGGCTCGACGTACGTCCCGGTCAGGAAGAGCCCTGTGAGGACGACCGCTGTGATGATCGTCACCCATCGGGCCGTGGTCCTGGGCTTGGCCGCGTCCGCCTCGACCTGGCGGCGGGCCCGGATGTCGAGGGCGACCGATTCGGCCAGCCCTTCCAGGATGGTGGCGAGCCCGTCTCCGCGCCGCTGTGCCCCCAACAACAGGTTGGCGGCGATGATGTCTCCCGTGGGGTCGTTCAGATCCTCGGCGAAGGCCCGGATGGCCGACTGCGTGGTCCAACGGGCGCGCAATCTGGCAACCAGGCGGGAGACGTCGGCACGAAGAGGCGCCGGGGTGGAGCGAAGAGTGGCCACGAGGGCCTGTTCGAGTCCGGCGCCCGCCGTGAGTATTCCCGACAGGGACCGTGTCCACTCCTCCATCGCCTCCATTTTGGCGATGTCCATGGCCTGGTCGGAACGCCCGATCAGATAGGGCAGCCCGACCCCGAGAAGGGGCAGGACGACGGCGGCGACCAACCAACCGGTGAACAGTGCCACGACCAACCCGGCCGCGAAGAGCACGGCGCCGATCACCCAGGGCGAACGCCAATCCAGACGGGGAATCCGAAGGGCGATCGTCCGGCGTCGCGTCGTCCGGCAGCCGTCGATGATGAGCAGGAGGCCCGCGGCGGTCAATCCTCCCAGAACTGCGAGAATCACGGCCATGGAATGTCCCATATATCTTCGATGGGGTCGATGGTGTCGAGATAGTCCTCGGGCACGGTTTGCATCACGGCCTGAATCTCCCCGGGCGGGGTGGAGAACAACCGTGTGGTGGCATAGCCGCGTACCGAATCCGAGGGCTGGATCGCCAGGATCTCCTTGACCCAGCGATGGCGGAAGGCGTTTCCGGCGACGGGATCGTCATGGGTCATCTCCATGTGGACGATGAAGTCGATGTCCTCGGCGATGGCACGGGTGGCGTACGCGCTAGTCACCTGCGGTCCGGCCTCCATCGCACAGGTGATGAGCTTGCGGATAGCTCCTTCGGCGGAATGGGCGTGGGTGGTGGACAGCGACCCCGATCCGGATTGCATGGCCTTCAGCATGGCCAGGATCTCCCGCCCACGCACCTCGCCCACGATCTGGCGGGACAGGTTGAACCGGAAGGAGTCGTACAGGGCGTCGTCCAGGCTGAACTCGCCAGCACGGTGCCCGGAGGAGTCCATCTCCCCGGACCCGGGGCGGGCCTCCCAGGCGTAGACGACGCGATGGAGGTTGCCCATCAGATGCAGGTGCAGTTCGTACTCCGTTTCGAAAGTTCCGATGATCTCCTCGGGAGGGATCTCGGCGCACAATGCGCGCATGAGGGTCGTCTTGCCCGCGCCCTGGGCTCCGGAGACGACGATCGAGGCACGGCGGCGTACGGCCTCGGCAAGGAACCGGGCCATCGGCACCGTGAGGGTGTGCCGTTCGACAAGGTCGTTCAGTGTGACTTCCTGGAGGCGGTGCCGGCGGATCACCACCGACGGACGAGGGGTCACCCAGGCGGCGGCAGCCAGACGGGCACCCGAATCCAGGCGCATGTGCAGACGGGGCTCGGCGGGGGAGAAGGAACGTTCGTTCACCTCGGAACGGGCGGCGATGAAGGAGAGGAAATCGATGAGTTCCTGGTCCGAATCGGCCACCGCCGGACCGCGTACCAGGCTCCCGTCGCAGAACTCGAGCCAGACATTGTCCGCGCCACAGATGATGATGTTCTCGATCCGATCGTCGTCGACGAGGGGCTGGAGGCGGCCCAACTGGAACAACGCGTCGAAAACGGCCTGTCCCATACGGGCTTGGTACGCCGGTTCCCACGGGGTACGCCCCGCTGCGAGAGCTTCCGACTCATGCTCGGACAGCAAGTCGGCGACGATGAGCCGTCCGAGGCTTTGTTGATGGTCCTTGTCCAACCGGTCCGTGCCGATCCGATTGCTGAGGCGGGTCGAGGCCGCCGTCCTCATCCGGGCCACCGTCGCCCAGTCGATTCCCCGATCCGACGCCCAGGGAATCTGGGCGAGGGAGGAGGCGGAGGATCCTGCCTCCGGCAGGACACCAGCAGGGGGCTGCATTGGTGGTCCTGCCGTCGGCAGGATGATAGTGGGGGAGGGTTGCGAGAGAGGAAGAGGGGAGGGCCCGGACGGAGAGGCAGGGGGCCCGGACAGAGGAATGGGGGAGGGCCCGGACAGAGGAATGGGGGAGGGCCCGGGACCGGTGCCTGGGGGAGCCCAGGATTCGCGGTCGGCGGAGATGGGCGGGTCGGTATCGACTGCAACCTTGTGGGGGTCGATCTGGGAGAGGTCCACGCGATGGGCGGACTCCCGCGTGCGGGAAGGGTCCTCCGGAGGATGGGAGGATTCGCGGAAAAAGGGCAACTGGGAAGGTTCGGTCATGATGCTCCTTTCGGGGTGAGAAGCAGATCGGTCCGGTCCAGGGTCTCCCGTACCTTTCGGCTGCACGTGACAAGATCTTTGTTCAGCCGGGGGCGCCGGACATTCGCACCTGCGGAATAAGCCGAGGCCCCCCTCGCATCCAGCCCCAGCGTGAAGATCACGGGCAGGCCGAGGACGGATTCCACCTCATGGGCGGTGTACGGATGTCCGCCGCCGACGAGAAGGATCTTCCATTCGGGGGTTTCCGGGTGGACCTTTCGGTTCTCGATCACCTGCTCAGCCCATTGTTTGGCCGCGGCCAGGGACGTCAGATCCGAGCGTGTGACGAGCAGGATCAGGTCTGCCGCGCGCAGCAGAGGAGTCGGAGCCGATTCCATTCCGAGCCGGCCCGCGTCGACGAGGATGTCCGTCTCGGCCTCGAGGGTTTTCCAGATCAGACCCAGGGGTTCCCACAAGTCGAGAGCGCCCCGCGCCTGGGCATGGGAACGCGGACCGGGCAGGACAGAGGCGTCTGTGCCCTCGATGCTGACCAGACTCAGGGGGAACTGCTCGGCGAGCCGGCCGTTCCGGCAGGCCAGCAACAGGTCCACAACCGACTGGGTCGGTTCGTGGAAACCGCGGAAATAACCCGCCAACATCGAGGATCCGCCCACAGGATCGGCCTCGACCGCGATGGCCGGGCGTCCCCAGGTGATCGCCAGCCCCAGGGTCGTCGTCGTGACTCCAGGAGCCCCGCACGCCGATGTCAGCACGACGATGGACATCATCTCTCCCTCGTTGTGAGAACCAGGGCGAGTTTGTCCGACGCCGCGAGGGCGGCCACCGTGGGGGCGTCTGCGGCATTGACCAGTACGGTCACCGTGATCGTGTTCGCCTGTGCGGCCGAAATGGTCACCAGGGTACCGGGATAGCTCATCGGCTCGCTCACCGCATCCGCCTTGTCGGGTACTGAGACCAGTGAGACCTCGTCACCGGGGGTCAACCCGTCATCAGGGTATTCGCCGGCCATCAGGGCCACACCGACTTCGGCTGTGCCTTCCCCGGGACTCACCCGAGCTCCCACCGCATCCACGCTCAGGAAGGTGCCGGGGACGAGGTCGGCCACGGCGTACTGTCCGACGATCTGGGCCAACTGGGAAGCCGGCACGGGGGTCAACGCCGGGTCGAATCCCACCTGGACCGTCGTGAGGTCGCCGCGCCCGATCTGTTCGCCCCTGGCGACGGGTGAGACGATGGCGATGACCTCTTGTGTGTCGCTCAGATTGCTGTAGATCCCGACTGAGACCAGGGCGCCAGCGATCACCAGGACGATCCCCGCGATGACGAGGATGGGGCTGCGGCGGATCCGCGGCGTGGACCGTGATGGACGAGGTGTGGGTGTTGAGCGGGCCATGATCACCGTCCCTGGAGGATGTCGGAGGAGGCCCGCCCGCGAACGGGCAGTTCATCGATGGCGACGATGGTCAGCAGTTTGGTGCGGTAAGTGTCTCGGACCTCGACGGTGATCGAGGTTCCATCGAAGCCGACCGTACCCGACAATCCTCCGGTTGACAAGCATTGATAAGCAGCATTGATGGCCTGGGCCGTGTTCGTGGCCCCCACGGTCGAGGCCTGGCCCCCCATTCTGGCACAGTACGCCGCCTGGTCCCGTAAGTTCTGCTCGGCGATGGTCTGGCCGGAGAAATCCACCCCGATCCCCACGCAGATCAGTGCCGCCAGACTCGCCAACGGTACCATCGCCACTATCCGGCCCTCTTCCCGGGCCTTCGATTGAATCATGCACATACATCAATCCTGGCCAATTCACAAGACCTAATACGAGTTATCCACAGGTTTTTTCTGCGGATTTTGTCCGTACAGTTTTACCTTGGGGCAGTGGGCGGGATTTCCCGTGATGATGGCGGGAAATCAAGCCCCCTGGAACAGGGGAGGTCATGTGCGTTTGCGGCTCTGGACGGGGGGAATGGTGAATGTCGGCATCGCTCTTTTCATGAACCGGTCGAATTGGGGTACGGTGAACCCGGCATATCCATATTGGGGGGTGTAGAGCAGTCCCATGTTCACCAATTCCGCGCGGGCTGGCGCCACCTGGGATGAGGTACGGCCCATGATCGCGGCCACGTCGGCAGCTTTCTGGGGTTCAGAGCCCATCTCCGCCATCACTCGTAAGTACGCACGTTGCAATTCAGTGGCACGATCCAGTCGTACCCTGAAAAAGGAAGAATCCAGTTTCTCTTCATAGGACGGCAGTGCCAAACGTACATCGTCATCGGTGATACGGCCATCATGGGCGGCCAGCCAGGATGCGTACCCCAGTTCCTGAAGGAAATACGGATACCCTTCCGTCTCTGCAATGGCCAGATCGAGAGCTGGGGTCGTCCACTGTACTCCCTCCTCAAGAGCAGGTTCCTCAAGCGCGATCCGGGCCTGGACAGGGGTCAGGTTTCCGATTTGCGGAAAGACGAAGAGTCTTTCGGCATAGGATTTCGCGTCACCCGCCAACTCGGGAATCTGGGGAAGGCCAGCCCCCACGAGTGTGACGGGTAAAGCTCTTTGGGTTGTCTTGTGGAGGGCTGCAATGAGTGCTTCGAGTTGTGCAGGAGAGAGGAATTGAATCTCGTCCAGCAAAAGGATGATACCGCGCCTGTGCTCTTTCGCGGCCTCTCCGACAGCGACGAAAAGATCCGTCACATCCTGTTGCAGGACACCCTGATCCGCGAATCCGTGTTGGACCTCCACATCGATTCCTGCAGACATCCGCCCTTCGGGATCGACTGAGAAGGAGAAGGACCGCAGGACTCCCAGTGCGGTCTTCAACCGCTCGCTCCACCTTTCCCGGGGGGAGAGCCTCAGCAGGGCCGATTGCATCCATGTCGCCAAGGATCGGCGGAAATCGTCTTCCTCATGTTTGTTGATTTCACGGTCGATCACCACCCAGTCCCGCTCGTCGGCCATTTTACGGAATTGTTCGAGGAGTACGGTCTTACCCACTCCCCGCAATCCCGTCACGATCATCGACTGTTCAGAGCGTCCATTGAGAACTCGCGTCAATAACACAGCAAAACGCCGCTCGAGTTCCTCCCGCCCCGCGATCACAGGCGGTACGGCTCCGGCATTGGGAGTATAAGGATTCTGTTCAGCTTCCATGCGTACAACTTTACTCTTTTTATTGGAGTTTACTGAGGTTTATTCCACTGGCCCAATTTCCAATAAACCATATTAAACTTCACTAAACCTCAGTAAAGTCAATAACGTTCACACGGGGTGTCACACGGGCGGGGGTGTGACTGGGTGGTTTCCCCAGAAAGTCCATGGCCGTCCCGGGCTGTGACGCGGGCGGGGGTGTGACACGGGGACGGTTCTTCTGTCACAACGACGTGAGGTGGGGCTTCCGGCGTGATTTCCCGTGATGATGGCGGGAAATCACGTCCCCTGGAACAGGGGAACCGTCCCCGTGGCACAACCACCGCTACCGGGAGCAAGAACCCGTGATGATGACAGTATTTCCCGCCCGATCTTTTCCCGGGGTCATGTGTGTGTTCTCACGGCGTGATTTCCTGCGATGATGGTGGGTTTTCCCGCCACGGAACTTCATTTGTCCCGGTATGACGATGGGGCCGCCGGCCTTATGGCCGACGACCCCATGTCGCTAGATAGTTGGAATTAGGAAATTAGTGTTGACGTACCCGGCGGACGATGAACACGGTCGCGACTGCGCCCACGATCACCATCAATCCGAAGCCGAGCAATGGCGTGCTATCCGACGGAGTAGCAGAGCCACCTGTCTTAATCGCTGTGCCGGAAGTCGACGGCCCGGATGTCGGAGCAACTGATGTCGGTCCGGTTGTCGGTTGCGACGACGTGGGTCCGGTTGTCGGTTGCGACGACGTGGGTCCGGTTGTCGGTTGCGACGATGTCGGTCCGGTTGTCGGTTGCGACGATGTCGGTCCGGTTGTCGGTTGCGACGATGTCGGTCCGGTTGTCGGTTGCGACGACGTGGGTCCGGTTGTCGGTTGCGACGACGTGGGTCCTGTGGTCGGCGATGTAGAGGACGTGGGTCCTGTGGTCGGCGATGTAGAGGACGTGGGTCCTGTGGTCGGCGATGTAGAGGACGTGGGTCCTGTGGTCGGCGATGTAGAGGATGTCGGTCCTGTGGTCGGCGATGTAGAGGATGTCGGTCCTGTGGTCGGCGATGTAGAGGACGTGGGTCCTGTGGTCGGCGATGTAGAGGACGTCGGTCCGGTTGTCGGCGAAGCCGACGACGAAGGACCAGCACCCGGGACTGTGATGGCGCTAGAGACGTTTCCGGCCAGGTCAGTGGCCCTCAACAACACCACCGGGCGACCGCTGGCACTGTCGAAGCTCACCGTGCCGTTGGCGACCGTGTTCCAGGTCGTGCCGTTCAGCGAGTATTCGATGGAGGCCACGCCGGACGTGCCGTCGGCTGCGGTCGGGAGCAGGTTGTAACCATCGGTCGCATACGTCACCACAGGAGCCGTCTTGTCGAGCTTGATGGTCTCAGTTGCGGGATCCGACTCGACGCCGCAGTCGCACTTCGCGACAGCGGTCAGCGTGGTCGTGCCGTCGTTAGAAACCACAATGGGAGCGGTATAAGCGGCATTGTTGACAGTCAAGGTGTAGCTCGGATCAGCGACACTCACCGTGACGGTCACATTGCTGTTGTACCATCCGTTGTCATTGGGGTTATGGTCCGTTGCGAACGTCACCGCGGGGGCGACGGCCGAGATCGGCTCGGAAGCCGAGGTGGTCAGGAACGGAACCAGGGTCTGGTTCGGGGTGTACGGGAGAATCTCCACACCGGAGACACCCCGGGCCTCGGACAGTTCACCGAACACATGGGACTGCATCACAACGTTCAGGATGTGCATCGCACTGCGCTGCACATCGCCGAGACGCATCGTGTGCGAAGCAGCGGTGTAACCGGTGTAGGTGACTGTGTAGGCCGTGACCGTACCCGTGGGTTCATCTGCAGCTGTCGTGCAGTCGTTGGTCGATCCACCAACAGTGCACCTGATCGTGATCGCACCCTGCTGGGCTTGTGTCAAACCATAGGTATTGCTGCCAGTTGTGGTGTGAGCGGTCAGGGTCATCAATTCACGATAGGCCGCGTCGACGCTTGCGTACATAGGATGCGGTGTTTCCGTCACGTTGTTGATGGAATCCGTCACAGCGGTGTACGACAACGGCTGGTTGGCGATGGCGGCGGCATTGACTGTCCGCGTGATTGTCTCCTGGGCTGAACCCGCGGGAGGATTGGCGATCGTCGCGGTGAAGCCGTTGAACTGCCACGCGTACGAACTCCTGCCGGCGGCATTCACCGACGTGACGAGGACGGGCAGACCGTTGACGTCGAAGGACGGGTTGTACGTGATCATCGAGTTGATGACCTCATTCGGGTTCCCGCCTGATTCGATCAGGTCGTTGCCGGAGTACATCGAGTACACGGCGCCGTGGGAGCCGCCCCAGTCAGTCATGACGAGGCCCTTGAAGCCCCACTCGCCGCGGAGGACATCCGTGATCGAGTCATAGTTGGCTGAGGAGTAGATGCCGTTGACACGGTTGTACGAGGTCATCACTGCCATGGGTTGAGCGCTCTTGACTGCGATCTCGAACCCTCTCTGATAGATCTCGCGCTCTGCGCGTTCGCTGATCTGTCCGTTCTCGGTGCTTCTCGACGCCTCTTGGTTGTTCGCGAAGTAGTGCTTCAGGGTCACACCAACGCCCGGGTTCGACTGAACGCCGGTTGTCATGGCGGCGGCGCTGAGGCCGGCGACCAGAGGATCTTCTGAGTAGTACTCGAAATTACGGCCATTGAGGGGGTCGCGGTGGATGTTCATGCCCGGGGCCAGCCACAGGCTGACGCCGTACTTGACCATCTCTTGCCCGAGGGCGTTGCCGCACTGCTCGATGAGCGGGCGGTTCCAGGTCTGGGCGAGCAGGGTGCCGATCGGCCATGCCGTCATGTACTGATACTCGAGGTTGCCGGAAGCGGAGGAAGCCGCTGGGATTTCCCTGGTGTCACGGAGTCCGGCGGGACCGTCGGAGAGGATCATTCCAGGAATGCCGAGATCAGGATAGATGTAGCTGGTGTAACCAGCGGCGCCGACAGCCGACTCTTCTTGTGCGTGCACGTTGGCGCTTTCGCCTTCGACGAGCTGGCCCAACTGGACGGCGGTGAGGCTGGCCACGAACTGCTGCATGGTGATCGTGCCATTGTACACATCCCACAACGTGGCGTTGTCAGGAACCTGGAGCAATTGTTCTTGCTCGCCTGTCTTGATCGGATACGGCGCGCCTGTGCCTTGCCAGTTGGTGTCCCATCCGGCCGTCTGGTTGATGTAAGCCGTCACGCTCGAAATAAGATCGGGCTGGGCGGAGGCGTTCGGTCCGGCGGTTGTGGCGTTGTACTGGTTGGCGACCTGCGATTGCGGAGCGCCGAGGACCCAGTGAGCCGGATCGACGGTCGGGTCGACTGGCACGTTCTGCTCGTACGGAGACGCGTTGTTCACCCTCGGAACCGATGCCGGATCGAGTGTGATCTTCTCTGCGGCGGCGATTTCAGCTGCCTCGGTGGGATAGGTGTAGAAGTCGTCACGGTTGCCCGACAGATCTTCATGCACATAAGCCGGGTCCTGGAGACCCTCATTGTGCAGTTGCTCGGAGGTCACATCGGCCCCGAGGCTGACGACGGCGGCGACCTTCGTGTTGCGAGAGGAGTCGCCGACGCGGATGATGTAGTCACCGTTATCCATGATCCACGCGGCATCGGCCTCGCTGTAGGAAGCCATGTCCGGGGTGTTGTAGGTGATCGTCAGGATCTGGCACTGGCCAGGCTGAAGGACGTCGGTCTTGGCATAGCCGCCCAGTTCCTGGTAAGGCTTGTCAATTCCGTTATCGCCCGCGGGAGCGGAGTAGTAGACCTCGACGACCTGTTTGCCCGGGGCGGTGCCCGTGTTGGTCACAACGGCCGTCACTGTCACCTTGGACCCGGTCACGACCACGGAACTGGTGTTGATCGAGAAGGTGGTGTAGGACAGGCCATAACCGAAGGGATAGTCGACCACGCTTTCAGGAGCGGTCGGCTCGAGGGACTTGTAGAAGGAGTCGAAGTAACGGTATCCGACGAAGATTCCCTCGCTGTAGGGCTCGTTGACGGTGGTGCCGTCATTGTTGCCGAACGTCACATGCGCGGGATAGTACTTGTAATCGGATGCCCATGTGTCGACCGTCTTGCCGCTGGGGGAGACCTCGCCGCTCAGGACCTGTGCGAAGGCGGCGCCGCCGGCCTCGCCGGCCTCGCTCATGAGGAAGAGGCCGTCGACGGCTTGGTTGCCGCTGGGATCATGGAATGAGGCGTTGATGTCGCGGAAGAAGTTCGTGTCCATCACACCGCCTGTGTTCAACACCACGATGACGTTGTTGAAGGTCTGGCCGATCAATTCGATGTCGGCAGTCTCATTCGCGGTCAAGAAGTAGTCTCCTGCGGTCGCGCTCCGGTCGGAGCCTTCGCCCGAGTTCCTGGACACGACGTACAGGGCTGTGTTCGTCGGTGCCGAGGGTGCCACGTTGAAGGTGCCAGCCGCAGTGGTGCAAGTCCGGGTGCCATTGGTGGCCCTTGTGCACGTGGTGGCAGGATCAGCTCCCCCTGAACTAACCAGAACTCTTTCATCATTGGCATAGGTGAGGGCGCCGCTCGGAGGAGTGATGCCCAACAAGTAATCCAAATACGGGGTAGGCGTCGTGATCGTGTATCCAGCGCCCTCCAAACCAGCGAGAATGTTGACCGAATAGTAGCACTCACCAGCGCTTGCTTGGGTCGCTGTGCCCGGGGTCGCTTCCGTCTCGCAGTTGTTGTACGTCGTACCGGGGTAGGACACCAGTCTGTTGTTGACGGCGCCAGAACCGGTGCCGCCCTTCACTGTTAATGTCGCACCCGGTCCGTAGACCGCGATGTTTCCCTTGGCGACAGGCATGGCGTTGTTCAGGTTCTCCAAAAGAACCATCCCCTCGGTGGCAGCCTGTTGTGAAAGGGCCCTATTGTCTATTTCCAATTGGCTCTGGCTCATATCGAGCTGTGCCGCATTCGCGATCGTCCCGCCCATTGCAAATGAGGCGACGAGGGCAATGGGTGCGATCGCAGCAACCACCTTCGACAGGCGTCGAGATGGATGTGGTCGATGTTTCATGAGTTCTCCTTCAACTCTAGAAATGAGATGCTGGCAATCATGAACTACAGTGCCTTCGAAAGGGGGCAATAGTTGATCGATTTAACAGGTAGCACAATCAAGTAACATCTCAGGATTTGTCCCTAGTCAACTCCAGATATCGGATGGATGTCAAGAAAATCCCAGAAAATTCTTAAAAATTGTTCAGAAATCTGTTTTCCCAACTCCGCCACGCCTTAAGATCGCCGCCCGGGGGGCGGCCTTTTCGACGGGTCAGACGGCGCCGACGACCCGGCTGGTCCGGATGATCGGGGGTGCGGGAAAGGTGCGGACGGCGCCGGTGATGGCGGCAACGATATCTTCGTACGTGACGCAGGACATGGGGGATTCCCCGACGATGTGGCCGTGTCTCATGACGACGATGCGGTCGGCGACGGCTTGGACGTCGGCCAGGTTGTGGCTGATCAGGACGATCCCGTGCCCGAGTCCGCGCATGTGGACGATCAGATCCAGAACCTCAGCGGTCTGGGTGATCGACAGGGACGACGTCGGCTCGTCGAGGAGGACGATCCGGGGCTTGGCGAGCAAGGCCCGTGCGATGGCCACCGACTGGCGCTGTCCGGCGGAGAGAGTGGCGACAATGTTGCGTACCGATGGGATCCGCGCCCCGATCTCGTCCAACTGCGCGCGCGCCGCGTTCTCCATCTCTTCGCTGTGAAGGATGTACGCACGGTTCAACTCGTGGCCGAGGAACATGTTGGCGGCGACGTCGAGGTTGTCGGCCAGCGCCAGGTCCTGGAAGACCGTCGCGATTCCGAGGCGGGTCGCAGCCGAGGGGGACCCGATCGTGACCTGGGTGCCCTGCGAGTAAATGGATCCCGACGTCGGCCGGTAGACTCCGGCCATGACTTTAGACAATGTCGATTTTCCAGCCGCGTTCTCACCGACCACGGCGACGATCTCATGCGGATAGATGTCGAAGTCGATGTCGTCCAGGGCCTGGACGCCGCCGAAGGTCAGGCTGATGCCGCGCAGGGACAGGGCGGGCACAGACGGCGTCGGATCCGGCTCCTGATAGAGCACAGTCCCGGACATGGACATATCGATATCACAGCGTGTCATGGAAGACCACTCCTTCAAGGTTTCCGGGCAGACGTACCGAATCCAACGCCATGCACACGGCGCCGATGAGTACGGCCTCCTCCCCGAGCTCCCCTGGGAGGATTTCAATGGTCGGGGTCGAGCCCGGCAAGGTGAAATGCGATGTCGCCATTCTCAGCGGCTCCAGGAAGAGATCCCCCACCCTGGCGAGTTTCCCGCCCACCACGATCCGTTGGGGATCGATGAGATTGCACAGCGCAGCCAGCGCGAGCCCGATGTGGCCGGCGGAATCCTCGATGACCCGCCGGCAGGAGATGTCTCCGGCGACAGCCTTCTTGATGAGGTCTGACATGGAGAGATTTCCATGGGTGGGCCTCAGGGATTCCAGAATGGCCGCCGTGCCCGCCACCGCCTCCAGGCATCCCCGGTTCCCGCAATAGCACATGGGCCCGTGTTCGTCGATGCTGACATGCCCGATCTCTCCGGCCGTGCCGGAGAACCCGCGGAAGATCTTCCCGTCGGTGAGGATTCCGGCCCCGATCCCGTACGACACGGACAGGTACACCGTCGGATCGGCTCCCGCCCCCGCGCCCAGCCGGTATTCGGCCAGCCCCCCGACATTCGCGCTGTTGTCCACGATCACAGGGGTGCCCAGGCGCCGTTCGAGGGATTCGGCGATAGGGATCTGATCCCAGCCGCGCAAGAGCCCCTGGGAGCAGGTCGCTCCGGTCGTACGGTCGATCGGCGCGTCCACGGCGACCCCCGTCGACAGGATCTCCTCATGGGTGGCGCCGATGCGGTCCAACATCTCCGAGATGAGCGAACAGATGGCGTCGAGGGAGGTGTCGGCGCGGTGGTCCTTGGCCAGGAGGAGGTGTTGGCGGATGAGGATCTCCCCCGACGGATTGGCCAATCCGACACGCAGATCGCGGCGCCCGACGTAAACTGCCGCCACCAGGCCCAGCCGCCGGGCCAGGGTGACGTTGATCGCCCGGCGCCCGCTGCGGGAGGTGGGCGCGGTGGCGACGACGCCGGCCGCGTGCAATTCCTTGACGATGACCGAGACCGTGCCGGCCGACAATCCGGTCGCTTCAACCAGTTCGACCTGGGTGAGGGCCCCGAACTTCTTGATCACGTCGAGGATGCGGGCACGGTTGGCTTCTCGCAATGAAGTCTGGGAGCCATATGCCACGTCAACCATGTTGGCATCATACCCCG
>JGI24699J35502_11133924_pt1 | contig 19657 bp, 22 predicted proteins | sample TergutMp193P4_FD_35502 | JGI IMG/M metagenome (IMG submission 35502) | reverse complement strand
ATCCGTTCTAAAAAATGTTGTTTTCCGTCCCGCCGGGGACAACATATTGGTAGAAAGGAGAATTCCGCCGGAGACCAAAGTCCCGTCAGGGACGTAATGTGAAGAAGAAAACCCTTTATCCCTGACGGGACAAAGGGTGAAGGGATGTGGTGTTTTTCTACCGATATAATGTCCCCGGCGGGATAAAAAAAGACGAATATTTTTGAAACATTGACACATTTTTTACATCTCCCTGCAGGGAGAGCCGGGCATAACATCCGATAATCATTATATTTTTTTAAAAGATCAATATAATATACAAATATATATTATATTGTAGCGTCAAATTAAAACAATCGCTTATGAATTACCCGGAAAAAGAATTCATCGAAAACAGGATCGAAAGACTGAAAAATGAATTAACTGATTATCAATGATTAACTCCTTTTTTAAAGCCTTCAAAAAAAAGAATTTGAAAGAGTAACGCATCAATATTTGGATGATATTCTGAAACTCAGAGAGAAAGAGAATTTAAAAAATTGTCGTTAACCGATACCTCTGAAAAGGGGTACATAAAACCTTTGATATGAATATAAATATTTTAATGAAATGATTACATCATACTCAACCCGAGAAAAAGAAAGAATTTATAACAGCTGAAATCGAAAAAGATTTTAAGAATCTGCCGAAATCTGAAAAAGAGCCTGTAAGAAAAGATTTCACGGATTCTTTGTTGAATAAGGGTAAGGAAATTGAAAATTTGACCATATATCTCGAATTGATAAAAATATCCGAATTTGTTTCGATGTCTTACATATCCAAGCGGTTCTTTAATAAAAGCCGGGCGTGGTTGCACAATAGAATAAATAGAATAAAAAGGAAATATCGTCGGCCGGGAAACCGGTACCGAGTTTATTGCCGTCCAATCCGCAATGAATAAGAAAGGCATCCCGCGTAAAATAAATATTTTCAAGGATTTAAAAAAAGACGACGACGATAACAATAATATCGAACGGGAAATGTACAGCCGTTATTCTGTATTATCGCAAAAATCATCAATCAAAATGAAACAAAAAAACACCCGCGGGCCACACGCCCGCATAAACCATCTCTACACTGCAACGGCAAAGAATATCTTCCATGAAAAGAGTTCAAACAACCCTTTGTGAATTGATGTCGGATATTTCCGAAGGCCGTCCAATTGATTGCAGCCTGCACTCGTCCGACCGGGAAATCGTTTTTGCTTTTATCGTAAACGGCGTATGTGCCACATTCCACATCAAGAACTGAAAAGAGGCTCACTGTGAAAATAGAAGCCGATCTCACACCCGAACTGCTGGAAACAGTAAACAGATTGACCGTAAATAATGCGGCGTCAACATACATCGAGAATCTGGACGGGATCAAGAATTTTTTTATTCTCAATCGGGACGATTGTTATCAAGATGCCGATAAAGAAATTAAAGGTTTTTTAATCGATACCTGTTATATGCAGAACTTGTTCCGCAATTTCATTCAGAAAAAGGAAGGAGACGGATTATGAGTCCGAAATCGCGTTTTTCCGCCGATAACGGAAAATCCGGAGAAAAACAGGATTTTTCTTCCGACGGCAGGCAAGCCGTCAAACAATTTATTGAAGCGAATTACAGACCCGAAAGGAATATCGACGAAAAAGAATTCAAGAGTTCCATGCAACTCGAATATGAATTGCGGGAAATGACGGATGCGTCTGTAAGTACGATCACTTCGGTAATGAACGAACTCGGATTTCAGGTTCGATACCTTGAAGGAAAACCGTATTGGGTGGTATACCAATCCGTATTTTGACACACACGGCAGGAAAGCCTCCGGTAACGGAATCGGAGGCTTTTTTGCTTCGGAAAAATGTGATTATATGTTAATGAACGTTACTGTCATTAACAAATCCAACCAACATATTTACTCCTTTCGGCAGATGCATCTGTATTGTTAAATATATTTAAAAGCGTATATTTATCGGAAAATAATTGAGAAAACATTTAGGCAGTACGAATTATCGTACTACCTTTGTAAGGTAATTGAAAAGATAAGATATGGAAAATAAAGTTTTAACAGAAAAAGAATGGGAACTGATAGAAGCTATCCGCAATTACAAAAACTCAAAGCATAATCCGTCACAGCAGCTCGAATGGTATGCTTTAAGGTTATTTGAAAATTTATTATACGACATTGACTACAAAGAGTAATTAACGAAAGAGTAATCAACGAAAGTTCTGCCTATGGCAGGCAAGATTTTTTAATAAATTAGATATGGACACAACATTAAAAACAGGAGTTGTAAAACAACAATTATCGGACATTTTGTTAGATATATCCTGGGCAAAAATAGCACAGAAATATTTTGGAAAATCCAGTTCATGGATGTATCATAAATTAGACGGAATTGACGGGAACGGAAATAAAAGCGATTTCTCGTATTCGGAAAAATTACAACTTAAAAATGCGCTTTTCGATTTTTCTGAAAGGATACGTCGTGCCGCCGAAAACATCGAACCTTGACAGGCTCCAATCTTAGATTTTTGATTACAACCGAACCCCCGCGCCGAGCCACGCGGGAGTTTTATTTTAGAAATTAGCAGGATTTTTTGCACTTCTCCTCATAAAACTCTCAACTCTCCCGGCAAGTTTCACCCGGCTTGCTTTTTCCGAATCTTTTCTATCTTTCGCATTTACTCCTTTCAGCGGATGATCCCGCATTGTTAAATATATTTAAAATAGATATTTTTGATGAAAATAATTACCTGAATATTTACATATTAATCAAATGATTAATACATTTGTAATGTCAATAATTAATAAATAAAATCATGGATAACGAAAAGTGAAAACTAATTTTGATGGACATCCAAATGAAGAAAATGCAAGTAAAGAGCGAACTGAACAAAATCAGTTTTCTTTTGAAAGAAAACAAAATCTTCAAAAAAGAAATGGATGTTTTACTTGACAGATTGAAAATGTTAGAAGAACTTGAAAATGAGATTAGAAACATGAAGTAATTAACAAGCCCCCGAAAGGGGCTAAACAAACTAAAAATATGAAATTGCAATCAGAACTTGAAAAACTGAAAGAGTTGTATATCGGAAACGACTCCGGGACATTCGAGAGACAATATTTGTCCATTTGTGAAAATTTTCCTACGGATAAAGAACAAATCGACAATTATATGAGTGCTGTCATTAATCAATCCATAAAAGAAACGGATACATTTATCAATGAGACAAAAGTAAAAATACAATTGTTAAATGTAGCAAAAATAGTTTCACTTTCTTACATCGCTAAGGAATATTTTCACAAAACAAGAGCCTGGCTTTATCAGAAAATAAACGGGAATAAAACAAATGGCAGGGAAACCCGGTTTACTCCGGAAGAAATAGATACCCTTAATTTTGCTCTCCAAGACATCAGTAAAAAAATAGGCTCTACAGTTATTTCGTTATAACCTGTCTTAATTATTGACAATTACCCCTACGTTTGAGTCAATGTAGGGGTTTTTATTTTTAACCTTTTCCGTATTGTTTTTTCACTACCTTTGGCGGAATGTATTCACGTTGTTTTTTCCGGCTTCTTTTTCCGAGGCTTTCGATTCCGTCGGTGCATTTTTGTTTGTGATACCCTTGTTTCAGCAGGAACCCCGCAAACAGTCTGAGCCATCCCAAATAATTATCCCGCGTTTGAGCCGAATTTTCCCGATCTATGTAACATGTTCGAGAAAATCGTTCAGATACTCTTTGTCAAGCCGGTAAATATAAGTGATCGGATTTTTTAAATTCTGATTGTAGATTTTCAGATTTCTCAAATACGACATGTAACCGACATAAGTATCTTCACGCAAAAGACTGTCTTTATACATGTGTGCGGTTACTCTGTCGTAGTGTCCACTTCGGTGAAGGTGGAATAACCTTTGCCGTCTTCCTCGGCGATCGGGTTCCACCCGCGCCGGAGTTTTTCCGTAAGACGTATGATTAAATCCCGGGCGTATTCCCTCCGATTTTTAATCTTTTCGATGTGATTCAGTTTGATTTTTTTCCGGCGGGACTTTCCGAACAACGGATCAAAAGCATAAAATCCGACATGCCACTCCACTCCGATGTATAGCTTAGTCGGTGGTATAAGCTGTTATTTGTGCGAGTTCAATTTTTTGATTTGAAGACATTTTTTTGCATGAAACAGGCTCTCTTTCCACGCAAAAGGTTAAACATCTGATTTTCAATCGAAAAACTATCTTTTACAAGTTGTTGTCCCGATTGTGTCCCGTCTGTTTTAAACAACGAAGCGGAAAGCCTGTATTCATCAAGCTTTCCGCTTATCCCGGTCGGGGTGACTGGATTCGAACCAGCGACCACACGCCCCCCAGACGCGTACTCTAAACCGTGCTGAGCTACACCCCGTTTTTTTGGAGCTGCAAAGATAACATTAATTTTGTAATCGTCCAATAAATTCCAAAACAATCGTTATTCACGCTGCTGTCGCCCATTATTGGTTATCGCGATAAAAATCAAACATCTCGAAAATCATTTTTTGATCGGCCGTTTGATTGATTCTGATGTCGCCGACATCCGCCAATAACGTGAAATTGACCCTGTCCGATTCATTTTTCTTGTCATGGGTCATCAACTCGTAAAGATGGTCATAATCCTTACAATCAATCTCAAATGTTCCGTAATGATTCCGGATAAACCGGATCGTCTGCCTTAATTTATCCGCAGGAAATCCCGTCAAACAATAAGACAAGTACAATTCGCAGATTATTCCCCACGCGACAGCGTATCCGTGCAATGTCGGACGATTCCGTTCGAATGAAAAGCTTTCGAAAGCATGACCGACCGTATGGCCTAAATTCAACGCCTTGCGAATTCCTTTTTCATAAGGGTCTTCCGACACGATCTTTTCTTTGATTTTGACCGAAATGACCAATAATTCCTGCAACCGGCGATAATCAATATTTTCCGGGTCGAAACAAATTAAATCGGACAGATTTTTATCGTTGCTGATCAATCCGTGTTTAAGCATTTCGGCATACCCGGACAATATATTTTCCCGATCCAACGACTGAAAGAACGTCGTATCGATCAATACGACTTTTGACGGACTAAACACGCCGATTTCGTTTTTCAATCCGTTGAAATTAATCCCCGTTTTCCCTCCGACGGCCGCATCCACAGCTCCCAACAACGTGGTCGGAATGTTGATGTAAGGGATTCCGCGTTTAAAGGAAGAAGCGGCGAAACCGCCCAAATCAGTCACCATTCCGCCGCCTAAATTCACCATCGCCGATTTTCGGGAGGCTCCGTTCCGGCTGAGATACATCCAAACGCCGGATACCGCGTCCAATGTCTTATGGAGGTCTCCCGCTTGAATGACGATCACCCCGGCATCTTTTATTTTTTCGTTATCCCGAATCAACGGCAGGCAATAAAGGGCCGTTTCTTCATCGGTCAATACAAAAAGTTTGTCGTAATCGATCATTTGCAAAGCTTCCGACAACGAAACATTTAAATCTTTACTGACAATAATCTTTTGTTTATCCATTATTCCACCTCATCATACTCCTGAAAAAGAAAATCGTTGTACGGAAAGCGCGTCACATGAATTTCCTTCACTTTACGATACAATAAATCTTTCAATTCATCCAGATTACTTTTTTCTTTGGCCGAAATGAATATACAATTGTCATGTAATTTGCTCATCCAAGTATTTTTCAACTCATTCAATTCGATGTTGGCTTTGGTGCGTGGCGTCAAATCGTCTTCCGCCTTTTTGACATACGTGTAAGCGTCTATCTTATTAAATATCAAAATGGTCGGTTTTCCCTTGCCGTCGATTTCATGAAGCGTTTTGCTCACAATCTCGATTTGCTCTTCGAAATTCGGATGTGAAATATCCACGATATGGAGCAACAAATCAGCTTCCCGCACTTCATCCAGCGTCGATTTGAAGCTTTCGATCAAGTGTGTCGGCAATTTACGGATAAACCCGACGGTATCGGACAGCAAGAACGGCAGGTTGTGAATAATCACTTTCCGTACCGTCGTGTCGAGTGTCGCAAAAAGTTTATTTTCGGCGAAAACATCCGATTTGCTCAACACATTCATCAATGTCGATTTGCCGACATTGGTATATCCGACCAATGCCACACGTACCATTTTGCCGCGGTTTTTCCGTTGAGTCGACTTTTGACGGTCTATCTCCTTCAATTGTTTTTTCAGGTAGGATATTTTATCCAGAATAATCCGACGGTCGGTCTCCAACTGCGTTTCACCGGGCCCTTTCATCCCGATGCCGATTCCGCCCCGCTGACGTTCCAAGTGAGTCCACAAACGGGTTAACCGCGGAAGAAGATATTGATATTGCGCCAGCTCGACTTGCGTTTTGGCATGAGCGGTTTGCGCCCGTTGAGCAAAAATATCCAGAATCAGCGTCGTGCGATCCAGAATCTTGATTTGCAACTCGTTTTCGAGGTTTTTCAATTGCTTCGGCGACAGTTCATCGTCCACCAGCACCAACCCGATTTCGTTTTCAAGCACATATTCCTTGATTTCCTGCAATTTACCCGTCCCGACAAACGTTACAGGATTGGGATATTCCAACCGTTGCAAGAATTTTTTTACCGGTTCGGCGCCGGCTGTTTCGGCCAGAAAAGCCAATTCGTCCAAATATTCGTTTGCTTTCGCTTCATTTTGTTCGGGAGTAATCAACCCGATCAATACGGCTCTTTCCGTCAGTGTCTCTGTTATGATCAATTCTTTCATGTTTCAAATCCTTGATCATTTGGCATCATTGGAACGAATTTCCACCCGGCGGATTTTTCCGCTGATGGTTTTCGGCAATTCATCCACAAATTCGATGATCCGGGGATATTTATACGGAGCAGTCACTGTTTTCACATGCTCCTGCAATTCTCTGATCAATGCCTCATTGGCTTTGTCTTTGTAATCTTCGGACAAAATAATGGTCGCCTTCACCACCTGACCGCGAATTTCATCGGGAACGCCCGTAATGGCACATTCCACCACCGCTCGATGAGTCATCAATGCGCTTTCCACTTCAAACGGCCCGATACGGTATCCGGAACTTTTGATCACATCATCGTTTCGCCCGATAAACCAATAATACCCCTCTTCATCGCGCCAAGCCACATCTCCCGTATAGTAAACATGATCGTGATAAACGCTGTGGGTCAGCTCGGCATCGCGATAATACCCTTTGAACATTCCCGTCGGATATCTCCTGTCGGTACGGATAACAATTTCACCCTGTTCCCCTTCTTCGGCGCTGCGCCCGTCGGAAGTCAGCAAGTCGATGTCATATTGCGGATTCGGCAATCCCATGGAACCGGGTTTCGCTTCAGTCCACGGAGCAGTAAACACCAACAACGTTGTTTCTGTTTGTCCGTATCCCTCTTTCAGTTTAATTCCAGTCAACTTATAAAAATTTTCGTAAACAGCCGGATTTAACGCTTCACCCGCAATCGTGCAATATTCCAGTGACGACAAATCATATTTTGTGAGGTCTTCCCGAATCAAGAAACGAAAAATCGTAGGCGGAGCGCAAAGAGAAGTAATTTTGTATTTCTGAATCATATCGAGCATATTCGCCGGCGTAAATTTTTCATGATCATAAATAAAGATCGTCGCTCCGGCCAGCCATTGCCCGTAAATCTTTCCCCAAACGGCTTTTGCCCACCCGGTATCCGCAATCGTCAGATGCAAACTGTCTTTTCCGAGATTATGCCAATAACGTGCCGTGGAAATATGTCCCAGCGGATAAGTAAAATCATGCGCCACCATTTTGGGATTTCCGGTCGTTCCCGAAGTAAAATACAACAAGGAGATATCATCATTGGTATTCACATTTTTCGGACGGACAAAGGCTCCCGCCCTGTTGATCCCTTGATGAAAATCGCCCCATCCTTCCGGAATAAACGGCCCCACGGAAATCAATGTTTTGATGGAAGGAGATTCAGGTACGGCGTCATCCACATGTCGGGTCACCAATTTTTCGCCGACGGTTACAATTGCTTTGATGTCCGCGGCATTATTCCGGTAAACAATATCTTTTTTGGTCAACAGATGGGTTGCCGGAATCGCAATCGCCCCGATCTTATGCAACGCCAATATCGCAAACCAAAATTCGTATCTCCGTTTCAGAATAAGCATCACCATATCGCCCCGTCCTATTCCCAACGATTGAAAATAGGATGCCGTACGGTCGCTGTATTCTTTCAATTCGGCAAAAGAAAAGTCGCGATGTTCCCCTTTATCATTCGTCCAACAAATCGCTTTTTTACCGGGATCGGTTCTTGCCCATTCATCCACCACATCATAAGCAAAATTAAACGTCTCGGGAATAATCAGTTCAAAATTAGCGTCAAAATCCTTTTGATCGCTGAACTTGGTTTGTTTCAAATATTTTTCGATCATAAAAGTAGGTTACGATTTACACGTTGCAGGCTGCGAATACAAATTACAAGCAAGTAAAATATTTACACGTCCTGTAACTTATAATTAAATGATTACTGCCAAAAATCTTGTCGGTTTCCCGCCCAAAGCTTTCATGCCATGCGGCAGAGCCGAATCAAAATAAATGCTGTCTCCTTCTTCCAAAATCAAATCTTTGTCATTGATCCGGAATTGCAATTTCCCTTCCAATACCAGATTAAATTCTTGTCCGGAATGAGCATTCAAAAAAATGGGATTATCATTCGGTTCGACAGTCACTTCAAAAGGTTCGACTTTGGGATTTTTGAATCCGCTTGCCAGCGTCTGATATTTATAGGCTTTCGTTCGTTCGATGGAAGCGCCTTTTCCTTTGCGGGTAACGGAATATGAACTCATCCGGGGTTCATCTCCGGAAATAAGTGTGGCCGTTTCAATCTTAAAATTTTGTGCCACATCAAACAAGAAACTCAAGGGAATATCAATCAATCCCGACTCGTAAAGATCTATTTCATTGGATGTTTTACCACATTGAGCCGCCATCTCCTCTTGAGAAAGATCCAATGCTTCCCGTAATCCTTTCAACCTTTCGGCAATTTGCTTGATTTGTTCGTTCATGAAATATGTTTGTTATCTATGTATTTTATGATCTACGCTGATAAAAATCCTGCAAATATAGGAAATAACTCTATAATAACAGAACCGGGATGAAAGACAAAAGAAGAAAGAGGATACACAGAAGTTGAAAAGACACGGCGACCTGTTCTTTTATCTTTGCCCAGCTTCTTTTATTTTACGTCTTTTGTCCGTTTCAACAGCTTGCACAACCTTCGCATTTTCCGATTTCGCCGCGGAAACGTTTTTCGACCAAACGATGCAGACGTTCTTCCAACACCTCCAAGCGCACATGGTCGATGACATCCGACACAAACGCAAACATCAACAGCATGCGGGCTTCATTTTCGGGAATACCGCGGGAACGGAGATAAAACAATGCATCATCGTTCAATTGCCCCACGGTTGCCCCGTGGCTGCACTTCACATCGTCGGCGTAAATTTCCAGTTGAGGTTTGGTAAACATTTTGGCCTCGCGGGTCATGCAGATATTTTTGTTGGATTGATACGCCCGTGTTTTTTGTGACCCTTTCCGCACCAGTATTTTTCCGCAAAAAGCGCCGGTCGCCTGGTCATCCAGCACATATTTATACAATTCGTTGCTCGTACAATCGGGAACGGCATGATCGATAAACGAAAAATTGTCGATTTTTTGTTCTTCGTCGGCAATGGCCATCCCATATAAATGCGTTTCGGCATTCCGTCCGTACAACCCGACGTGATAATTATTCCGCGTAACACCGTTATTCAACGTGATTCCGTTTATCAAGACATTCGAACCGGTTTGTTGGGAAACATATACCGAATTGATCCGTGTTGTTTTATCGTGATTCGCTTCCAATTCATATAAATCGAAAACGACATTTTCTCCGGCAAAAATTTCGACCACCTGGGTGGACAAAAAGTTCCGGTTGTCCATCGCATGATCGCAAATCAACAGTTTCAATTGAGCATTATCTTCCAAAACGATCAGGATACGGCGATTTACCATGAAATCGACATCCGCCCGGAGAATGTTCACCAATTGAACCGGATATTCCCAAACTACGTTTTTCGGAATATACATAAAAAAACCGTCTTGCACAAATGCCGTATTAAATGCCACCGTTCCGTCTTTGGAAGTATCGGCGAGTTTTCCGTAATAGTTGGAGACCAATTCGGGATGTGTTTGCGAAAATGTTTTCAAACTGCCCACTAAAACACCTTCCGGAATTCCGGCTTTCGGCAGCGCTTTATCGTAAAAACTGTCGTTTTCGACAAAATATAAATGGGTGGAAAGATTCGGAACATCGCAATGAAAAACTTCATACGGATTAACCGGAATGGGCAATCTGTTCAAATTCAACCCGAAATCAGGTTCAAACTGTTTGCCGATATCCGTATATTTATACTCCTCGACCTGTTGAGTCGGGAATCCGGAACATCGGAAATCATTCATTGCCTGATCTCTCAAAGCATTCAACACTTCCGAAGAATGCTTGTCGATTATTTCCCGATATTGACGAAATAAATCGATATATTGTTGTTCAATCATAGTCCCTTAATTTTAGTTAAGAGTTAAGTATTAAGAGTTAAGTATTATTTTTTGAGACATACTTATTTATAGGAATTTTCAACTTTCAACTCTTAATTCTTAACTCTTAACTCCTAACTTCTCTCCCTTAATTCTTAATTTGTTTTTAGCCAATCGTATCCTTTTTCCTCCAATTCGAGAGCCAATTCTTTACCGGCTGATTTAACGATGCGTCCGTTGTACAACACATGCACGAAATCGGGGATGATGTAATCCAACAAACGTTGATAGTGAGTAATGACGATGGTGGCATTTTCTTCGGTTTTCAATTTATTCACGCCGCCGGCGACAATGCGCAAAGCGTCGATGTCCAATCCGCTGTCGGTTTCATCCAAGATAGACAAAAGCGGTTCGAGCATGGCCATTTGAAAAATTTCATTCCGTTTTTTCTCGCCGCCGGAAAAACCTTCGTTGACGGAACGACCGGCCAATTTGGCGTCGATTTCGACCAATTCGCGTTTTTCCCGCATGATGCGCAGGAAATCGGAAGCCGAAATCGATTCCAAGCCTTTGTATTTCCGATGTTCATTGAGCGCGGTACGCATGAAATTCACCATGCTCACGCCCGGAATTTCCACCGGATACTGAAAACTGAGGAAAAGACCTTCACAAGAACGTTCTTCGGGAGAAAGATCGAATAAATTTTTCCCGTTGAATCGAATCTCTCCTTCGGTGACTTCGAAAGCGGGATTTCCGGTCAAAACAGCGGATAATGTACTTTTACCCGAACCGTTCGGCCCCATAATGGCATGAATTTCTCCGGCATTCACCGTCAAATCAATTCCTTTTAATATTTCCTTTCCGTTAATGGAAGCATGCAAATTTTTTATTTCAAGCAGTTTCATCATGATTAAAGCAATCCTCCCGGCATCACCGGCAGAGAGGTCAAATGAGTTGATTTAAAAATATATTTATTTTGATATAAATACCCGGCAAAATTTAATTTAAATTATTTCAACCGCGAAGATGCAAAGACATAAAGCCGCAAAGAGTTTAAACTTTGTGTCTTCCCGTCTTTGCGACTCCGGGGCGTTTAAAAATATAAATTGTTTTTTGTGACATACTTATCATCTTTAACGAATGGAATCGTTGTAAATCACTTCGGCAATATTAAATTCGTACTTCAACAATTTCATAATGTCGTCGACTCGTCTTACTTCCTCGATTTGAGGATATTTAGACAGCGAATGATATTGAAAAAAACGGTACAGTTTCGCCGTAGCCACTTCAAAACTGATCACGGAGCTGCCTTTCACATATCCTTTTTCACTTGCCGGAAGGGCTTGGTAAGCATCCGATTCATCCAGCGATTGAAGCTCGAAAATACCGTCGTTCACCAGATACCCCAACAACTGATTCCAGGTGATGTCGGTCGGTTTTATGTCATACGATTTATGGCTCAACACCTGTTCTTCATTTTTTGAAGGAACAAATTTGAGATCCATCGTATAATATGTTCCCGACCATTCGCCTTTTGTTTGACGAATTTCGATCAGTTCTCCCTCCTGAACCCCCTCTCCGGTAGGACTGCTGATCCAAGCCCTGAAAGCAAACTCATCGAAACCGTTCAACAATTCGGGAAGATGCAACGCCTTTTCTTTTTGTCTGGCATAAATAAAAAATACGCTCGGATACGGCATGTTGTCATAAAACAGAATGTCTTTATGAATGCCGTTGTCGGGAATCGGAAATTTCTCGCTCGAAGTTTTTACGATCGACCGAGCGGAAAAACATCCGGAAAAAACAACCGGAAAAAGAAAAACGATGACATACCCAATCAATTTATTCATATTTTCACTTTATCCGACGCTTCCTTCCAACGTGATTTGCAACAGCTTTTGAGCTTCCACCGCAAATTCCATCGGCAGCTTGTTCAATACCTCCTTGGCATATCCGTTAACGATCAGCCCGACGGCATCTTCGGTCGAAATTCCCCGCTGATTGCAATAAAAAATCTGATCTTCGCTGATTTTCGATGTGGTGGCCTCATGTTCGACAATCGCCGTTTCATTGTTCACTTCCATATACGGAAACGTGTGCGCACCGCAACGATCGCTCAGCAATAAACTGTCGCATTGAGAAAAATTACGGGCATTATCGGCTTTTTTTGAAATTTTAACCAATCCGCGATAACTGTTTTGTCCCTCGCCCGCCGAAATACCTTTCGAAACAATCGTGCTGCGGGTATTTTTGCCCAAGTGAATCATTTTCGTGCCGGTATCGGCTTGTTGATGATTATTGGTGACCGCCACGGAATAAAATTCGCCGATGGAATTATCGCCCGCCAAAATGCACGACGGATATTTCCACGTAATTGCGGAACCGGTTTCTACTTGAGTCCACGAAATTTTCGAATTGTTTCCCTTGCATATTCCCCGTTTAGTCACGAAATTGTAAATTCCGCCTTTGCCGTTTTTATCGCCGGGATACCAATTTTGCACGGTGGAATATTTCACCTCGGCATTTTCCAGCACGATAATTTCCACAATGGCCGCGTGCAACTGATTTTCGTCCCGCATCGGCGCCGTACAACCTTCCAAATAACTGACATAACTGTCGTCTTCGGCAATGATCAACGTCCGTTCAAACTGTCCCGTATTCGCCGCATTAATCCGGAAATAGGTAGAAAGTTCCATGGGACAACGCACTCCTTTCGGAATATAAACAAACGAACCGTCGCTGAACACCGCAGAATTTAATGAAGCGAAATAATTATCTTTGTAAGGAACCACAGAACCCAAATATTTTTTTACCAGATCGGGATGTTCTTTCACGGCTTCGCTGATGGAACAGAAAATAATTCCTTTTTCCATCAACGTTTCTTTGAACGTCGTTTTAACGGAAATACTGTCCATTACGGCATCCACAGCCATTCCCGCAAAAACTTTTTGTTCATGCAACGGAATCCCCAACCGGTCGAAAGTTCTCAACAATTCGGGATCGACCTCCTCTTTGCTTTTCACGACGTTTTGTTTCGGAGCCGCATAATAGATGATGTCCTGATAATCGATTTCCGGAATGATCAAATGCGCCCATTCCGGCATTTTCAGCGTCGTCCAAAAGTCAAACGCTTTCAACCGGAAATCGAGCAGCCAATCGGGTTCATTTTTCTTTTTGGAAATCAATCGAACAACTTCTTCGTTCAAGCCTTTCGGGATGATTTCCGTATCGATATTCGTGACAAAACCGTATTTATATTCACCTCCTGTGACATCTTTCAATAGATCTTCTTGTTCTTCTTGCATAATAATCAATCATCTATATCTCTATTTCCGGATTCTCTTCCGGATTTCCTTCTGATTCTTTTTTCTTTAACTGTTTGAGTTTGATTTTATGATCCTGCAATTCATTAACATAAGGCAACAATTTTTCTCCCGCCTGTTGCAACGGATAATAAATTTTTGCTTTTTGACGGGTATCTTCCGATAAAAACTTCCCGTCCTTATCCAACGAATGATAGAAATTGATCAGCACACCCAGTATAATTACATATTTCAACAATCCGGCACCCGCGCCGGCCAAACGGTCCACTCCTTTTAAACAGACCATCGACAGCAAATTGCGCATGACATACCCGATTATATTACACACAATGACCACGGCCGTGAATATCAAAAAATAAGAAAAAGCCAAAAGCAATGAATTTGAAGTATCCGTCATCACGGTCGATAATTTCACGGCCAAAGTTCCCGCAAACAAATAAGCCGCCGCTATTCCCAAAATCACTCCGACAACAGATGCGATTTGTTTCACAAACCCGCTCATCATCCCTTTGATCAATCCGAAAGCAAGTATCATGATCAATATTAATCCCAAAAGATTCATTGTGCCATAACTTTACTTAAAAAGACAACAAAGTTATACAGAATTTTACACATAAAAAAACGGTGTTTTCCGAGGAGGTGCATTTGACTCCGTCGAATGTTGTTTCAAATTGCAGCAGTTAAAAATTTCTCATTACGTTCGGAATGACGTCCCAACTTATGTGGATATAGAAGCAGGAAACGGCGGCCTTGCTCTTTACAAACGCCATTCATTCTGAATGGAGCGAAAAAATACAGGTCGATCCGATTCAATCGTTTGTTTTTTGTTCCATAAGAGAGTGATAAAAAATGTTTGAAAATAAAAATACTCATTAAATTGTTGTCCGGCCCGAAAATATATACCATATTTGTTCCGTGTTAATCGACAACAGATTCGATATTGAAACAGAGCGACATATTTGTTAATCAACTTTATAAGAGCAAACAATATCTCCGAGAAATGACTGCCGGAAAAAAATCGAGAAAGGAGAAAAAGAAAAGTTTTAAACTTCTTCCAATAATATTCATTATTGGCATGTTGGTCGTTGCAGGTGCGGCATACGCTTATTATTACTATTTCAAAAAGCCTAATTTTTTCCCCTTGAAAACGACTTATATCTATATCCGTCCCGACATGCCGTTCGACAGCGTGCTCGTTCAGCTGAGGAATGCGGGAAAAATGAAAGATGAAAAATCGTTTTTGTTATTGTCCGATCACAAAAAATATCCCGGAAACATCAAACCGGGCCGATACGCCATCAAGCCGGAAATGAACAACGATGCATTATTGCGAAATCTTATTACAGGGAAACAGACTCCGGTAAAGCTGACTTTCAACAACATACGCACCATTCCGCAATTTGCCGGACGAATTGCCGATCAACTGATGACCGATTCTTTGACGTGGATGGCTGTTTTTCAAAACAAAACATTTCTTTCCGAATCGGGATTCACGTATGAAACTTTGCCGGCCATGTTTATCCCGAACACCTACGAAATGTATTGGAATGTTTCTCCGGAAAAATTTTGCGAACGCATGAAAAAGGAATATGAACGATTCTGGAATCCCGAACGCACGGCAAAAGCCGGAGAAATCGGATTGACACCCGTTCAGGTCAGCACGCTGGCCTCCATCGTAGAAGAAGAAACGAACAAGAAAGATGAACTTCCGATTGTTGCCGGATTGTACATCAACCGATTAAAAACAGGAATGAAACTGCAAGCCGATCCGACCGTCAAATTTGCCGTAGGCGATTTCTCGTTGCGGCGTGTTTTGAATGTTCATTTGGGAGCCGATTCCCCGTACAATACCTATCAAAATTACGGGTTGCCTCCGGGTCCGATCCGCTTTCCGTCCATCCGCACCATCGACGCTGTGCTGAATTACACGCATCACAATTATATTTACATGTGTGCCAAAGAAGATTTGTCGGGCAGGCATAATTTCGCCGTCACGGCACAACAACACAACGCCAACCGAGATAAATACATCCAAGCACTCAACCGATTGAAAATTTATAAATAGTCGTTCTTTAAAAATTATCCGAACAGCTTCCGAAACGCTTCTTCCACTTTTTTGACGATGATAATTTCGATATTGACTTTTTTCAAATCAAATTCTTTCAGATTATTGGCGGGAATGATGATCCGGTGAAAGCCCAATTTTTCGGCTTCGGAAATACGTTGTTCGATGCGGTTGACCGGACGGATTTCACCTGAAAGCCCGACTTCTCCCGCCAGACACACCCGATGTTCCAAAGCGATATCCATGCTTGAAGACAAAACAGCGCTGATCACGGCCAAATCGATGGCCGGGTCATTCACCCGTATTCCGCCGGCAATATTCAGAAAAACATCTTTTTGAGCCAGTTTAAATCCCGCACGTTTTTCCAAAACCGCCAACAACATATTCATTCTGCGAATATCGAATCCCGTGGCGGAACGCTGCGGCGTACCGTAAGCGGCTGTGCTGACCAGCGCCTGTGTTTCGATCAGGAACGGACGCACGCCTTCAATGGCCGATGCAATGGCAACGCCGCTCAATCCCTCGTGTTCCTGTGAAAAAAGCAGTTCCGAAGGATTATTCACCTGCCGCAATCCGTTTTGCCGCATTTCGTAAATGCCCAATTCGGCCGTACTTCCAAAGCGGTTTTTAATCGAACGGAGTATCCGGTATAAATAATTCCGGTCGCCTTCGAATTGCAATACCGTATCCACAATATGCTCCAACACTTTCGGCCCCGCAATGCTGCCTTCTTTGTTGATATGACCGATTAAAATAACGGGTGTTCCCGTTTGTTTGGCGAATTTCAGAATGGACGCCGAACATTCCCGCACTTGCGAAATACTGCCGGGGGACGATTCGATCGTTTCGGTGAATATTGTTTGAACGGAATCGATAATCACCAAATCAGGTTGTATATTTTTAATATGAAGGTAAATTTCTTCCAACAAAGTTTCACAAACAATGTAACAATTCGGTGATTCTTTATCGCTGAGGCGTTCGGCACGAAGTTTCAATTGCCGCGCACTTTCTTCGCCCGACACATATAAAATCCGTTTGTCTTTCAACCCGATAACCGTTTGCAGAATCAACGTCGATTTTCCGATGCCGGGCTCGCCGCCCAAAAGCACCAATGATCCGGGCACCAATCCGCCGCCCAGCACCCGATTGAGTTCATCGTCACACATATCGATCCGCGGATCTTCCGATGTCACAATCTCGTTCAACGGAACCGGCTTCGGCTTATCTGTTTCCAACCCCGACCGGATTAGTTTATTCGCCGATGTTTCTTTTCGAACCGCTTCTTCGACAAACGTATTCCATTCTCCGCACGAAGGACAACGTCCCACCCATTTCGGCGATTCGGCTCCGCAATTCTTACAAAAAAATACTGTTTTTTCTTTAGCCACAAGGATGAAATTAAGAGTTAAAAAAGATATTTTCGCACAGATCGCACAGATCGCACAGATTACACAGATTACGGGCGATCGGTGATAGTCATCATCTCATGTATTTATTGTTACCGGGTTGTCAACTTTTTATTGCATATTTTTTACCCGAATATATTAACTGACATCAATTAAAAAATCCGTGCAATCCGTGTAATCTGTGAGAAACATCTGTCAATTGCGGTTGTAAATATAGGAATATGCATTCGATTTTTCATTTTTGCATCGACTCCGGAATTTTAAAAAAGATATTTTTCTCACAGATGGCACGGATTACACGGATTACGGGCGATCGGTGATAGTCATCATCTCATGTATTTATTGTTACCGGGTTGTCAACTTTTTATTGCATATTTTTTGCCCGCATATATTAACTGACATCAATTAAAAAATTCGTGAAATCCGTGCAATCTGTGAGAAATATCAGCCATTCGCACAGATGACACAGATTACACGGATTACGGACGATCGGTGATAGTCATCATCTCATGTATTTATTGTTACCGGGTTGTCTACTTTTTTATTGCATATTTTTTACCCGAATATATTGACTGACATCAATTAAAAAAATCCGTGCAATCCGTGTAATCTGTGAGAAACATCAATCAATTGCGGTTGTAAATATAGAAATAAGCATTCGATTTTTCATTTTTGCATCGACTCCGGAATTTTAAAAAAGATATTTTCGCACAGATTACACAGATTACACAGATTACGGGCGATCGGTGATAGTCATCATCTCATGTATTTATTGTTACCGGGTTGTCAATTTTTTTATTGCATATTTTTTGCCCGCATATATTAACTGACATCAATTAAAAAATCCGTGAAATCCGTGCAATCTGTGAGAAATATCAGACATTCGCACAGATGACACAGATTACACGGATTACGGACGATCGGTGATATTCATCATCTCATGTATTATTGTTACCGGGTTGTCAACTTTTTATTGCATATTTTTTACCTGCATATATTGACTGACATCAATTAAAAAAATCCGTGCAATCCGTGTAATCTGTGAGAAACATCTGTCAATTGCGGTTGTAAATATAGGAATAAGCATTCGATTTTTCATTTTTGCATCGACTCCGGAATTTGAGGGAATTGCTTATTTTTGTAAATCAAAAAATTCAACCCCATGATAAAAAACATCCTTTCATCCCTGATTCTGTTGGTCGGTTCCATGTCCTTCGTTTGTGCGGGAACTGTTGATACGTTAATTACGCGGAGTCCGACAATGAACGAAGATATTAAAGCCATCGTTATTATTCCCGAATGTTACGAGCCGGAGCAGCAATATCCCGCCGTTTATTTACTGCACGGCTACAGTGGCGATTACAGAGGTTGGCTGAATATTAATCCCGAAATCAAAGATTTATCCGATCAATATCAAATGATATTGGTATGTCCCGATGCAAAAAACAGTTGGTATTGGGACAGTCCGATCAATCCGAAATCACAATACGAAACCTATATTTCCGAAGAACTGGTCGAACAGATCGACAACCGGTACAGTACCATCCGAAGTCCGGAAGGAAGAGCAATCACCGGTCTGAGCATGGGAGGACACGGAGCGTTGTATCTGGCGTTTAAACATCAGGATGTGTTCGGCGCGGCAGGCAGTATGAGCGGCGGCGTGGACATCCGTCCTTTTCCGGCCGGTTGGGAGATGAGTAAACAAATCGGCGAATACGCACAAAATCCCGATTTTTGGGAAACGAATACAGTCATCAACATGCTCGATTTGGTACAACCCGGCACATTGGCGTTGATCATCGATTGCGGTACCGAAGACTTTTTCTATCAGGTCAATGTCAATCTGCATAACGAACTGACGGAACGGAAAATTCCGCACGATTTCATATCCCGTCCGGGCGTGCACAACTCAAAATATTGGGCAAACGCCGTGCTCTATCAATTGTTATTCATGGACAGGTTTTTTAAAGTTAAGAGTTAAGAATTTTTAACTCAATGCCATTAAGTTAAGAGGTAAAGATTTACAAATCAGAATTATAAAGGAGATACAAATGGTGTTATTCAGACCCCGGAAGGGTCAAATATCGGTAGAAAAAATAATATTCCACATCTCCCCACCGTCCCGGTAGGGACGGGATATGAAATTTTATCTCTACGGCATTCATTTTAGACGATAAATAACATTATATGATTATCGGATGTTATGCCTACTTATCCTCACAGGTAGGGTATAAAAATGTAATATTCGTTTTTTTGAAAGTTACATGCTAAAAAATATTGTT
>JGI24699J35502_11133925_pt1 | contig 19659 bp, 22 predicted proteins | sample TergutMp193P4_FD_35502 | JGI IMG/M metagenome (IMG submission 35502) | reverse complement strand
TTACTGTTTCCAGTTGGACGGGATTCAACTATATCGCTTTTATGGTTATTCTTCTCAAAAAATTAGAGAAAAGAAAAAAGTTTAGATGAGTTCGTTATTATTCCTCGAAAATAGACGCAAAATTCGGTATAACAATGTTCCGTTAGCTGATACGTTAAAATTAGATGTTCCGAAACGGAAGTAAATAGACCATGATAGGAATTGTTTATGATAAAAAGACAAATGCTTTTATATAAAATATTAGCCAATTTAACCGATTTTTTAGAGGATCAACAAAATAGATAAAAAGCTAAATAAACAACCACTCCTGCTATTATTACGACAGAAATATATAATGCAATTCGTTTCCAATCAGATTTAGTAATTATTATTTTACTTTTTTTATTCAATTTCTTACCCAAATATAGTGAGCAACAGCATCCAAACAACATGATAATAAATGCCTGTATTACAGTAATTAACCAATTTATAGGTACACCTATAAAACTAGGTAATAAAATTGAAAAAAAATAAATCAAAGCTAAATAAACAATCATCCCTACTATTATTCCAATAGAAATAGCCAATAAAATTTGTTTCCGATTAGATTTCATAATTTATTTGTGATTAAAATATTTGTAACTACTCAGGTAATATATATGATTGATTTTTAAAGACATATATTTATGACGAAAAAAATATTTTTCTGGCTTAAAAAATGCTTATAATAAGCAATTTGAAAAAATATATGCATCAAAATTCATCTGTCTCATTTTTTTGTGTATATATTATGCACACTCATTTGCGATATCTCCTCTACCTGAGTAATTACAAATATTTATTTTGTCATTCTATATCAATCTTCATCTCCATAAACTACTACATAACCGCTTGAAGCATTAATAGCACCATTAATATAACCACTAATCATGCCGCCAACACCGCACGATACTCCGCCTACGAATGCACCTGGTCCTGCACCCAGTCCTCCGAAAAGAATTCCTCCTAAAGCTCCCCCTCCGGCTCCCCCTGCAGCACCGATAAGTCCTTCCTTTATGGCGCCGTTTGAGCCACCAATTGCATCAACCAAACCAGTTACAAAAATATATTTCCATCTCACATCCTCGACTATTTCACCACCACCTGCATTCGTTACTTCCCCTGAACGGAAATTACTTGTAACATTCTTTAGATCATTCCAATCCTCTAAATTTTCACTCCAATAATCTACAGAATCCATAAATACAGCTAACATCAATAAAACTTCATTTTGTTCCGCTTCCGAAAAAGAGTTAAATTTATCCGATGCAAGCGCTTGTTCAATAATTGGTTCTATTGCATTTTCATCAGTTATATTTTCCATTACGCTAATAAAAAAAATGAGAGTTTCCGGAGGTTCTTGATTACCCGATCTAAAAAAAACATCTTGTTTTTCTAAACAAATCTGATTTTCAAATTGAGATATACGAGACTGAATTTTTTCTTCCGACATATATTCTGCAACAGACTGTTGAATAAATTCATTCTTAACATCTCTGCCCATTTGCAAAATGCTTTTTTGCCCCTTTAATTGATTATAAACGAATTTTAATCCTTCGCTATGATAATTTGCAATTTCCTTAGCTATTGCAAATCTTTCCAAAATTGATTTATCCGCTTGAAGGGGTTTATCTTCTTCATAATTACTTTGACAAGAATTAAAAACACAAATAAATCCAACTACTAAAAGATTTAAAGACATAAGTCTAAACATATCATTTACAAACTTTTTAAAAAGAGGTAAATTTGACATATACTTTTTCATGTTACAAAAATAATTAAAAAAATTAATAATAAATTAATAACTCTGTAAATATTTTTTCTGCGCGCATTGAAAAATATTTACAGGGTAAAATTACAATTAATATTTGAAATATACTGTATTGTAAAATAGACATTTGTAGAAATTTTTTATACATTATTTTAGTTGATTTTTAAATAATTAGCGCATAGTGATAGTATTTATTGTAAAAATATATTAACTTTGTTGTAATTTTGATAAGAAATGAATAAAGAAATAACGGAAAAAATAAAGAAATTGCGTACTGCCAAAGGGATTAGTCAAGCAGAAATGGCTGAGAGATTGAATATTACACGTTCTGCCTATCAAAAAATTGAAACCGGTGAAAGTTATGCATGGGCAAAATATTTGGACGAACTAATGAATGCTTTGGATACAGTACCTAAAGATTTTTTCAGTGATATTGGCAGTCAAGTTGTTCATCAAAATAACTATGAAGGAAGTGTTGGGATTGGTTATGTGGTAGAACATTTGCATCAAGAAAACAAAGATGTGTATGAAAAACTGATTGCTGCGAAAGATGAGCAAATAGAGTTCTTGAAAAAACTTCTTGAAAAGAAATAGTTTTTAAATAAAGTAAAATAATTCTATATCACCCATGAAATAACGTATTTTTCGCCTTTCTTCTTAGGCGCTTCATCATCCATCTCCTTGAATTTTCCGACAATATTTAATTCCTTACACGTTTGTTCGAAATGACACAAAGCAATCCCCAAATCGAGGGCAGTAAATCCAATCATAGATAAATGCTGGTAGAAATGCAAGTTACCTCCATCCAATATAATACGCCATGATTGCTGATTATTGGCAGAAGGAGCTATTCGCACCATTTCAAGCGGTTTTTCATAGATTCCGGCGGATTCTCTCAATAAGGGTTTATTAAAATCTCCATGAAAAAAAAGCGATTCAAACGGTTTGCGGGAAAGATGGTTCTTCCTTTGTCCCAAAAGCGTTTCCGATAATCGGATTTTAGGATTTATATAGCCAACAGGAGAAACAATCCGCAGAATTTCATTCGGTTTCAGCTCTACCGGTTCGGAGAAATCTTTCCGACTGAAAGCACCTCCTAACCAGCAAGTTCCCAAGTCAAGTCCCGTACAAAAAAGAATCACTTGTTCGAAAGTATATGCAGCCGCTTCTTCCATGAGAGGGAACGGATTTTCTTTTTCATAAATGAGCGTGAGGAAATCCGACGCTCCTCCGATAAAACCATACGTACCAAGTTTAACCTTTCCGGATTCTTGCTTAGTATGAATCAATTGGATACGTATAGATGGAGCATTAAAAGGCGCTTTCAGTCCAGCAATATAATCGTTAATCAGGGTTATATGTTCTTTTCTAAGCGGTTCTCCGGTATAATTACGTATAGATTTACGTTTTTCTATTGTCTCAATGATTGTCATAAATTTAAATTTTCGGTAAAGTTACAAAAAAATTATTTTTGATAAATATAAAATGTGTTTTATAGAATGAAACAAGAAAATCCATTTGAAATTTTATTTTTACAATAGTTGGATAAAATGTTTTTTTTATGTTCCTTTGCAAAAAATTTTATTAAAACACAATCATAATGGCAACAAAAAAATTTTTACTTAGTGAGAACGATATTCCTACCTCATGGTACAATATTGTTGCGGATATGGTGAATAAATCTTTGCCTCCGCTTCATCCGGGAACGAAGCAACCCTTGAAGCCGCAAGATTTAGAACCTATTTTTGCGCAAGAATTAATCAATCAGGAATTGTCGCAAGAACGATGGATTGAAATTCCCGATGAAGTTCGTGAGCTGTATAAAATATGGCGTCCGACTCCTTTGGTTCGCGCTTCGAGTTTAGAAAAAGCATTGGATACGCCGGCGCATATCTATTTCAAGAATGAAGGACTTAGTCCAGTCGGTTCACATAAGTTAAATTCTGCGTTGCCTCAAGCCTATTATAATAAAAAACAAGGAATTAAAAACCTTACTACCGAAACGGGAGCCGGTCAATGGGGAACTGCGCTTGCTTTTGCTTGCAGTGTCTTTGGATTAAATTTAGATGTTTTCATGGTAAAAGTGAGTTACAATCAAAAACCATACCGCCGCATAATGATGCAAACATGGGGTGCCGATGTATTCTCTTCACCCAGCGATACGACCGAAGCCGGACGAAAAATTCTCGCTCGCGATCCGGAAAATTCAGGCAGCTTGGGAATAGCAATTTCCGAAGCCATAGAAAAAGCAGTTAAGAGCGATAATACTCGCTATGCCTTAGGTTCTGTATTAAATCATGTCATTCTTCATCAAACAATTATCGGTTTAGAAGCAGAAAAACAAATGGAAATGGCCGGCGAATATCCTGAAATAGTTATTGGATGTTTCGGTGGAGGTTCTAATTTTTCGGGAATAAGCTTTCCGTTTTTGCGCCATCGGTTAGCATCTGGTAAAGCGATACGGATTATTGCCTCAGAGCCGGCAAGTTGTCCAAAATTGACCAGAGGTAAATTTGAATATGATTTCGGCGATACCATCGGGTTAACGCCGCTTCTTCCCATGTACACTTTGGGACACGATTTTCAACCAGCAGATATTCACGCCGGAGGTTTGCGCTATCATGGAGCTGGAACCCTTGTTAGTCAATTACGTAAAGACGGTTACGTGGAAGTGCAGGATATTCCTCAATTGGAATCATTCGAGGCAGGACAGCTATTTGCCCGGACAGAAGGAACTATCCCTGCACCAGAATCAACTCATGCCATTGCTTCGGCAATTCGTGAAGCAAAAAAAGCGAAAGAGGAAGGAAAATCGAAAGTTATCTTATTCAATCTTTCCGGACACGGATTGATTGATATGAGCGCCTACGATCAGTTCCTTTCCGGAAAAATGACGAATTATCAATTAAGCGATGAAGAAATTGATCGTTCTTTAAGCACGATGGAAAAATTAGTACCGTAAAAATGACGAATGTTATTCGAGAAATCGGTAATTACAGCCAACCTTGGTTAATATACCACGTTACACATTCTCGGATTCCACGTTCCAGATCGTATTCGGCTTGAAAATTCAAATCATGTATTAAAAGAGAAATATCGCAAGTCCAGTCGCGGCGTTTCATAATTTTATATTTATCGCGATTCAAAGTAGAGGGTTTCTTTGATATTTTTGAAAACAATTCTGCCAGAACGGAAAGAGTTTTCAAAATTATTAAAGGAACTCTTAATTTCAGCACCCATTTTTTTTCCAAAGCTTTCTTTGCTATTTGAGTATAAGTTTTGTCGGAATATGTATTTCCATCGGAAACATTATATGTTTTACGGCTAAAAGCGCTTTCCGCTGCAAGCAATGCAATCTTAGCCAAATCGGTTACATAGATAAAAGTAAGTATTTGAGGTTCGCAACCCGCAGTCAGTTCCAAGCCTTTTTTTATACTTTTCAACATCAAAAAATAATCTTTATCACGAGGCCCGTAAACGCCGGTAGGGCGCAAAATCACAAAAGGAAAATCCGTTTGGACTTTCAAAAATTCTTCGGCTTTTAGTTTGCTTTTTCCATATATGGAATCTGTTGGAGGCGCTGCACTTAAGCTGCTCATCAAAATAAATTTATCCGGAACAGCATCGGCTTCTTTCAAAGCTTCAATCAGATTACGGGTGAAACAGTAGTTAATTTTTTCGAAATCTTCAGTATTAAGACATTTAGTCACTCCCGCATTGTGAATAACATAATCCCATTTCCCATAGAGAGTTCGGTGGTTTTCTATTTGTTGTTTGAGTTTATCTTTATCGGAATATAACAAATCAATAAATGAAATTCGTTCGTCACGAAGGTATTCTTTACTGCCGGTTTGCCTTATGCCTGCCCAAACTTTCCAATTCCGATTCAGCGCTTCTTCTACCACAAAACTTCCAATAAATCCGCTCGCTCCAGTAATTAATATGTTTTTCATTTTGTTTGTTGATAATAAACTTATTTTCTTGTAAAATGTCGAAGAGCATCTGCCGGATGATAGAACAACATTCGAGGTCCCGAAAATCTCATTACTTTCTTGATTTTTTCTTTGTATTCATTTTTATAACAATGAATGGTACATTTTTCGCAAGCTGGTTTATCTTCTTTATAAGGACAATGCTCCAACCGTTGATGAGCATACAATTCCAATTGCATGCATTCGGGACATAATCCGTCTCGTTGCTTGTGCTTGGCACGACAATAAATCCGAATCATTTTGGAAACAGTATTTTTTTCTCCGTCATTCATTCAATGATGTTGTTTAGATGACAAAAACAGATAAATAATTTTACCTCACTCCCTCAATTCTCTAAAAAACCGTTTCATCAATTGAGCAGCTTTGTCAGCCAAAACACCGGATTGAACTTTGGTTTTCGGATGAAGTATGCCGGGTGTTAGTTTCGTATATCCGCGTTTTTCATCATCGGCAGCATAAACGATTCGATCGATTTGCGCCCAAGCTAATGCGCCAGCACACATCGGACAAGGTTCAACCGTAACGTACAATGTACAATCAATCAAATATTTGCCTCCAAGTACGGAAGCGGCTGCAGTAATCGCTTGCATTTCGGCATGAGCCGTAACGTCGTTCAGGGTTTCAGTCAAATTGTGCGCACGGGCAATAATTCTTCCTTCGCATACAATGACGGCTCCGACGGGAACTTCGCCTTTATCGAAAGCAATAGCCGCTTCCGACAAGGCTTGTTCCATAAAATAGTTGTCATTGAGAATCACCGCCATTGCAGGGCAAATTAATCTTTTACGATTCGCAGTATCCGAATATCTTTTTCAGGGAAATCGCCCGGACCGGTCGGAACAGATGCAATAGCATCCACTACTTCCATTCCTTTAACCACTTCACCAAAAACGGTATAATTTTGATCCAAGAAAGGCGTTCCCCCTATGGTTTTATAGATTCCCCTCTGAAATTCCGAAAACTCCAGATTCATTCGTTCTTCTATCTGATCTAATTCCTCATCGGTAAAGGTGCGACCTTGTACAATATAGAATTGCGAAGAAGAAGAACGTTTTTCAGGATTAACATTGTCGCCGGTACGCGCAGCCGCCAAAGCTCCTTTTTTATGAAAATATTCAGGAACAAATTCCGCAGGAATGGTGTAGTTTAAATCGATTTCTATTTCGCCAGGATTAGGCTTAGTTGCCGGATTCCCCGTTTGAATCATAAATCCAGCAATAATACGGTGAAACAACACGCTATCGTAAACCTGCGCTGCAACTAATTTTTCGAAATTCTCTTTATGCAGCGGCGTCCGATCATACAATTTCACCTGAATATTACCCAAATTAGTCTCAATCGTGTAAGTTTGTGCATTTGATTGACAAGATATCGCCATAAGTATATAAAAATTAAAAATAAGTAAAATCAAATTCTTATGTTTCATAACTAAAATTGATAAGTTAATCCTAATCCTATAATCTCCTTAAACTGAACTTTAGTTATTTCTTTATCATAATATCGAAGCGTAGTGTTTAAAGAAGCCGTAAATAGTTTATTAATTTTGTAACTCAAAAGTAAATCCCAATTGACATCGATATTTCCGAAATCTTTCGTATAGGGCGTAAATAAATCCAAGGTAGAAATAAGGCTTACATTGGATGAAATCGCTTGAGTCGTATTAGCCAATAAATAAGCTCCGGTCTCGAACCTTGTTTTCTTTCCCGGATCGACACCAAAAGCGCCAGTATTGGAAAGCGAATCGTTCAACACAAAAATTGCCCGTTCTGATATGGGAGAAAGGAACAACGAATATTTTGGATTCGGTTTATAGGTAAAACCTAAAGCTATATCCAGATAGCCGGGAGCCATAAAAGTAGAAATGTAATGATCTTTATCCGGATAATTATATCCTTTGGTCAACTGAGTATAAAACTTCAACAAAGCAGAAACAGACCATGTTTTGGAAATTTTACGTCCGCCGATAGAGGTCAAACTCAATTTATCTGTTGCTTTTTGCCAATCGGAAGTTGATGAATACAACAATCCATATTCCAATAATAAATTATTATCCCAAAAAAATTTGTCATCCAAATAGTTCAACGAAGTATTAAAAACAAAATCACCGGAGACCGTATTATCTCCTCCCGCCACCCAGTTTTGGAGAGAAGTCTGACCAAAAGTAAGGCTTGAGATTCCAAAATGCTTCCATCCTCGAGTGGTATCCACTTTAGCATAACTCGTTAAATTACTGGCTACTGTTTTACTATCCTGCGCATGAGCATTTATTAAAATAAATAATCCTGTAAATAATATAAAAAACTTTTTCATTTAGTTAATATTTAATTAATTAGACATTAAATCGAAAATATATGACATCTCCGTCTTGTACGACGTATTCTTTTCCTTCGACAAACATTTTGCCGGCTTCTTTGCAAGCGTTCTCCGAACCAAATTTAACATAATCGGCATATTTGATTACTTCAGCACGAATGAATCCTTTTTCAAAGTCGGTATGAATGACTCCAGCGCATTGTGGAGCTTTGCTCCCTTTCAGGTAAGTCCACGCACGAACTTCCTGCGGACCGGCAGTGAGGAATGTTTCCAGATTCAACAATTTATATGCGGCTTTAATCAACCGATTAACGCCGGATTCTTTTAAACCAAGTTCACTGAGAAACATTTCGCGTTCTTCGTAAGTTTCAAATTCTGCGATTTCAGATTCGATTTTGGCAGCAACAATTAATAATTCTGCTTCTTCTCCCTTAACCGCTTCGCGGACTGCATCAGAATAGGCATTTCCGGAAACAGCCGAAGCCTCATCAACATTACATACATACAAAATCGGTTTATTTGTAAGAAGAAACAAATCGTGAGCTGCTTTTTCTGATTCTTTATTATCAAATTTAACCGTTCGGGCAGGTTTGCCTTGTTCGAGCGTCTCTTTAAGCTTTAACAAAACGTCGAGTATGATTTTTGCTTGTTTATCGCCGCCGGTTTGCGCTTGCTTTTGTACCTTATTAATGCGGGATTCTACCGTTTCAAGGTCTTTCAGTTGAAGTTCATAATCAATGATTTCTTTGTCGCGAACAGGATTGACCGAACCATCGACATGCGTTACGTTTTCATCGTCGAAGCAACGCAAAACATGCAGAATTGCATCTGTTTCACGAATGTTAGCAAGAAATTTATTACCCAGCCCTTCGCCTTGACTGGCACCTTTCACCAATCCGGCAATATCGACAATTTCTACGGTTGTAGGGACAATCTTATGCGGATGTACTAATTCGGCCAACTTATTCAAACGTTCGTCGGGTACTGTAATGACGCCGACATTGGGTTCTATCGTACAAAAAGGGAAGTTCGCCGCTTGCGCTTTCGCATTGGAAAGGCAGTTAAAAAGCGTTGATTTACCTACATTAGGAAGTCCGACGATACCGCATTGTAATGCCATTGAATATATCTTTTATGTTTATAATTTATTTTAGAGCGTACAAAGATACGGAATAGTATGATAAAAGAGAAATAGTTGTAAGAAATTTGGGTTATCAGGTTACATGACCTATTATTTGCTGATGCTCCCTTAAATATACGTTTCCAACAACTTTCCATATTCTTTGAATGTCAAGGTTGTTAATTGATTTTCGGCAGGAATTAAGACAGTTTCACCTTGTTGCATTTCTACAGAATAGCCGTTTCCATCAATTAGTTGTATGTTTCCTTTCAGACAAATGTAAATAGAAAATGAACCCGGATGCGAAGTTTGAATTATATCGCCTTTTTTCCCTTCGATTAGATTCGTTACGAAATAATGGCAGGAAATAAGCGGTTGAACCAATTGTTGTCCGGGAGTATAATTCAGTTTGTAATCGGAATATATTTTATAGTCAATAGCGTCTTTTGCCAATTCAGTATGCAGTTCGCGGGTATTTCCGTTTGCATCTTTCCGGTTATAATCGTAAATCCGGTAAGTAATGTCGGAAGTCTGTTGAATTTCAGCAATAAAGCATCCGGCTCCGATAGCATGAACCCTACCGGCAGGCAAGAAAAACACATCGCCGGCTTTTACTTCATGTCGTTGAAGGTAATTAATAAACGTATCATCTTCGAGACTTTCGACATATTCTTCAGGTGTTATCGACTGTGCAAACCCTGAATACAGATATGCATCTTGCGCGGCATTAACCACATACCACATTTCGGTTTTGCCGAAAGAATTGTGACGCTGTTTAGCCAACAAGTCGTTGGGATGTACCTGAACGGAGAGTGCATCGCGGGCATCTATGAATTTGATTAATAAAGGAAAATTCATTCCAAACCTTTCGATAACTTTCTTACCTAAGAGTTTTTCCCGATAAGTTTCGATGAGTTCTTCAAGCGATTTCCCTTTCAATTCTCCGTTTGCTATAATCGATACATTATTCTTAACATGCGAGAGTTCCCAACTTTCGCCAATGCCGGTTCGTTGCGGATACAAGTTTTTGAAGCGGCAAATTTCATCGCCTCCCCACATAATTTCTTTTAATATCGGCTCGAATTTCAAAGGATAAAGCATAGGAGAATTATGAATTGGGTAGTTTTTTTAATACTAAAGCAGTTCGAGCCGGTAGATACAGTTTAAGCCATTCTTTTTTCTCGGATGCATAGAGCGCATCGTAAGTCGTAAAATGTTCGACGGAATCATCGTTCAATCCAAAACCTCCGAAAGCCGGATTGTCAGTATTCAAAATAATACAGTATCTACCGGGTGGAACTAAAAATCCATAGCCGGAAAATGAAGTCTCCGGATTAAAATTGAACACGAAAACTAAATCTTCCCTGCGGAAAGCGAGGATTTTATCTTTGTCGTTATCCCAGACTTTATAGATGGTTGAAGCTTGAAAGTTCTTTATTCCGCCTATCAAATGAATCATCGCCTTGTCGAAATCTCCAAGAAAATGATATTTCAAATCCTGATTATCGACCAATTGCCATTGCCGGAGTGCATATTTGTAAGACCAACCATTGCCGGCACGAGGAAAATCAATCCATTCGGGATGTCCAAATTCATTCCCCATAAAATTTAGATATGCACCGTTAATTGTAGAAGCCGTAACGAGACGAATCATCTTATGCAAAGCAATTCCACGATCGACCGTCATATTAGAATCGCCTGTCATCATGTGCCAATACATTTCGGAATCAATTAAACGGAAAATAATGGTTTTGTCGCCGACTAAAGCCTGATCATGACTTTCAGCGTATGAAACGGTTTTTTCGTCGGCTCTCCGGTTGGTCGTTTCCCACCAGATTCCTTTAACCGACCAATCCTGATCTTTTTTTTCTTTGATAATTTTAATCCAATAGTCTGGAATATTCATTGCCATCCGGTAATCAAAGCCGTAACCGCCGGATTCTATCGGAACAGCTAATCCTGGCATTCCGCTGACTTCTTCTGCAATAGTGATTGCATGTTTGTTCACCTGATGAATCAATTGATTTGCCAAAGTCAGGTAGCATATAGCGTCGCCGTCTTGATTACCACCGTAATAATCGTTATAGCTGGAAAACGATTCTCCTAAACCATGGCTGTAATACAGCATCGACGTAACTCCATCGAAACGATATCCGTCGAAACGATATTCTTCCAACCAGAACTTACAATTGGATAAAAGAAAATGCAGGACTTCGTTTTTTCCATAATCAAAACAGAGTGAATCCCACGCAGGATGTTCCCGCCGATTGTCGCCATGAAAATATTGATTGTTTGTTCCATCAAATCGTCCCAATCCTTCTAATTCATTTTTAACTGCATGAGAATGAACAATATCCATAATTACGGCTATTCTCATAGCATGAGCAGTATCAATCAATTCTTTCAAATCGTCTGGCGTCCCGAATCGTGAAGAAGCCGCAAAAAAACTTGATACATGATAACCAAACGAACCATAATATGGATGCTCTTGAATAGCCATTATCTGGATTGCGTTGTATCCATCTGCCTTAATGCGGGGCAGAATGTTGCGAGTAAACTCACTGTAACTTCCAACTTTTTCTTCATTACTTGCCATTCCAATATGACATTCGTAAATCAACAGCGGAGCAACATTCGGAACAAATGATTGAATTTGAAAGCAGTAAGGATTTTCAGGCGCCCATACTTGCGCACTGAAGATATTCGTTCGCTCATCTTGCACAACGCGACGTACCCAAGCCGGAATACGTTCACCACCTCCTCCCTGCCAATGTACTTTTAATTTGTATAAATCTTGGTGATGCAACGCTTGAGAAGGGAGGTGAATTTCAAAAATGCCATTTTCAATACGGTTGAGCCGGTAGGATTCCTGTTCTTCCCATTGATTAAAATCGCCGATAAGATAAATATCGGTAGCCCCCGGCGCCCATTCTCTGAAAACCCAACCATCTGCCGTAGGATGTAGTCCGAAATAAAGATATCCTGTCGCAAATTCGCTCAGACTGATTTTCCCATTTTGCGTCAGATCTTTTTCTTTGTATAAAAAATAATTATAACGCCCTTCAATAGCTTTCCTATAAGGCTCAAGCCAAGGGTCGTTTTGAATTAATTGGAGCGGATTATTCATATATTTATTTTACCAATACGTGATATTTTTTAAGGAGTAAAAGTAGATAAAATAATTGGAAAATGAAATAGTCTGTTGAAAATATAATCAAAACCCCTTTTACAAAAATAAAAATTGGAAAATAATAATTATTTTTGCAAAATGAAAATACGATTTCAATCAGTGATTTTATTTTGGCTTTTTATAAGCGTTTGTTGTTTGGAAACAAAGGCGCAAGGCATTTTAAAACAAGGGATTCCAGATTTTGCCACAGGCAAGAACGACACTTTGAAAGTGATGACGCTAAGCGATATTTATGTATATCCTCCCCAAGCTTTTAAAAATCCAGCTGAAGAAGAAAGATATCGGAAACTAATTCGTGATGTAAAAAAAACATTGCCCTACGCAAAAATCGTTTATGCTACGTTGATTGAAACCTACGAATATATTATGACTTTGCCTACTGAAAAAGAGCGTGAAGAACATCTTAAACGAATGGAGAAAGATTTATATGACGAGTATATGCCTGTACTGAAAAAATTGACTTTGACACAAGGAAAATTGCTGATTAAATTGATTGACCGTGAATGTAATCAAAATTCATATAATATATTAAAAGCTTTTTTAGGTCCTTTCCGCGCGGGAGCGTGGAATCTTTTTGCTGGAATATTCGGCGCAAGCCTTAAAACGACTTGGGATCCGGACGGAAAAGATGCTGCTACGGAGCGAATTGTCGAACTTGTTGAGATGGGCTTGCTTTGAAAATTTCCCAAATCACAATGCCCGCCGCAACCGAAACATTGAGCGAATGTTTCGTCCCAAACTGAGGAATTTCGATGCAAGCATCACAAGAGTCCATAACGGCTTGGTCTATTCCTTTAACCTCATTACCTAAAATAATTGCATTCCGGCAGTTTTCCATTTGGAATTTATCTATTGAAATGCTGTTTTCAGCCTGCTCGACAGCAAGTACACAATAGTTTTTTTGTTTAAGCTGATGAACTGCATCGAGCGTATGTTCAAAATACTGCCATTCAACAGTATTTTCAGCGCCTAAAGCAGTTTTATGGATTTCGGCATGAGGCGGAGTTGCCGTAATTCCGCAAAGATAAATCGCTTCTATCAAAAAAGCGTCTGAAGTCCGAAAAATAGAGCCAACATTGTGCAAACTTCGAACATTATCCAGAACAACAATCAAAGGAGTTTTCTCAGTTTGTTTAAAATCTTCCGGAGTCAACCGCTTTAACTCTGTGATTTTTAACTTTCTCATAAAACTTGTTCTATGAATTTAATTCGTTTGTTTTGAAAGCCAAAGCATACATCTTCATTTGTTTAAGCATGGAAACCAAACCATTGGAGCGCGTGGGAGAAAGGTGTTCTTTTAATCCGATTTTGTCAATAAAATATAAATCTGCCGAGAGAATCTCACTGGGGGTATGACCAGAAAGAACCCTGATCAACAGCGACACAATCCCTTTCACAATAACAGCGTCACTATCTCCTGAAAATTCTACTTTGCCTTCGACATAGTCAGCTTGTAGCCAAACCCGACTTTGACAACCTTCAATCAAGTTGTTCTGTGTTTTATACTTAACATCCAATGGAGGAAGTTCGTTTCCCATATCAATCAATAGGGAATATTTGTCCATCCAATCATCGAAAACGGAAAATTCCTCAATGATTTGATCTTGTATTTCATTGATTGTTGCCATTTTTCTTATTTTTCGTGATATAAAACATATAAAATCGTTTGTCCTACTGCCATTAAAGTTTCTTTACTTACATTATTCATATTATCTTCCATTGTATGCCAATACGAACCGAAACCTGAAGAAGAATTAGGAACATAATGAATAATATCAACACTTGGAATTTTTCTATAATTTATTACCGAAACGTGATCATCTATAATAGAACCTCCGTTCCGGTCAATAAAATATGAATCGTAACCGGTTGCACGCGCGGCTTCCCAAATTTTTTTCACAACCAACTGAGCGTATTGTTGCGAAAAAATCTCCTTGTAAAATTGCGCATCGGGAGCGCTTGCCATATCCAACAAAATACCATATCGGGCTACATAATTAGGAATGTGAGGATTACGTGCCCAATAATCAGATCCCATACACCAATCGCCATAATGATTGTTTTTATCCGGAAAATTGGGAGGTCCCCAATCTTCCATATCAAAAAAGATAATATCAATGCCTACAGCTGGCGGATTTATTCCTATTTGCCGGGCAATTTCCAATAGAGCAGCACAAGCTCCTGCACCATCGTTAGCTCCGTCAATGGGCTTCATCCAATTATCGGGATTCGGATCATGATCGGCATAAGGTCTTGTATCCCAATGTGCAAACAAAAGAATACGGGATTTGCTTTCCGGTTGGAAAGAGCCAATAATATTTTTTATTTCTATGGGTGTTCGATCTTGTAGATATAAGGTTGCTTTCTGTTCCGTAACCGTTGCGCCAAATCGTTTCAACTCTCCGGCTAAATAATTTCCGCAAGTTTCGTGCGCTTCAGTACCCGGAACACGAGGTCCGAATGAAACTTGTGTTGCGGTATAATGATAAGCGCTATCGGCATTAAAAACAGGAACCGAAACCGCTTCAGAAACCGTATTCTGTGTTTTCAGACTTTGCTTGCACGAAAATCCGATTGCCAAAATACACATAAATAATATAATTTTTCTCATGCTGTCTGATTTTTTATTTATTTTAATTTGCAAAGTTAAGATTTCTTAGCGAAAAATGAAAAGACATACAAAAAAATTAAAAAAAATATGTCCCTATTTTAGCGCCAATCCATTTACCTTGTCTGGCTGTAAACGATTCACCTAAAGACCGAAATTTTTGTCCACCATGCATATATGAAAAAAACATCTCCCATACGAATAACATCCGGATCGGAATAATCGGCATACAAGACAGGATTTTGATAGGTGCCATTACCTTTGTCCGAGACACAAATTTGCGATTGCGAATGAACATAAATGATCAAAAAACAAATAAGTACACAAATATTCTTTATCACTATTTTATTTTTTGTTATTAAACAGCAAGCTCCCAAATGAAGGGGGCTGGTCACCGCTAAAACCTTCGGGACGAATTTTTTCCAAGACTTTTTCACTAAAAGGCATTCGCAGTTTTTTACGATTGACATAATGATTATAAACTATTTCATAAATCGGGCGAAGCTCTCCACGTGCTTTATCAGCGATTTTTGTCCATTGATTATATCGTCCTGTAATATCTGTCCACTGTCGGAAGGGTATATCATCGTATCTGAGATTATATTTTGCAACATATTCATAACCCTTTAATAATCTGTTATCTAATGCAGAATAGAGATCACCGCCTTGTTTCCATGCAATTTCACAAACGACAGCCATAGCGCCGATTCCAAGCTGACAGTGGGCTTGATCACGTCCGCTTTCCTGAATCTGTCCGGTTTCACCGTCGATGTAATTTTTTATCGTACCATTATCATTCCCGTTGAGATAGAAATTTTTAGCTCTTTCGTATTGGTAATAATCATCAAAATAGATTCCTGCCGCCATATATGTTTTTGTAACAATGGGTCCCCAATTTCCATTGGTATAAGGCGGATGGCGATAAAAGTTCTCTAAAACGGGAATGAAAATATTCCGAAACATTTTCTCAATCTTTTGCAGAGCCCCAATATATTCCGTTTTTGCATTGCAATAGGTATGTTTCAAAATTTCCATCGTATAAATTATTTTGAAACCTTCCAAACCGGCTAATAATGGAGCATCATTGGTTTCAGGAATCATTCGGAGCGAATCAGCATAAGCGGCCAGAATTTCGAGTGCTTTTCGAGCGTGGACTTCGTCTTTTGTCAACATCCACATAATTGCGTTTTGATAGGCAGCATGAAAATCGCTTTCCATTTTCAATTTGGTATAACCAAATTCACCATCGCGGGAAATGACACTGAAAGGTCCTTCTATCCGATAATCGGCTTGCGAAAATTTATGCTCTTTCAATAACAAATATGAACCGTAAGCAGGATCGGTTTTATCATTGATTAATTTTCTCATGTATTCGAAATCTTTCTGCGTATGAAGAATACCGGGATGTATAAACATTTTCTTATTTGCTGTAACAGGTTGCGGTTCAAGCCAGATTGCCTGACCGCCGGAAGCCTGTAAATCAGTTTCTATGACGGATTTATTCGTAACCGTTAAAGTTTTTATTCCTACTTTGGTATGAGTACTTTGTTTCGGATCATCGTAATAAATATGAGCGGTATATTTTTGTCCTTCTGTTAGAAAATCAAGCGGGATATTTAGTTTTCTGGCATCGTTATTTGTCATCGTACCGACAAACCATTCATTACCACTTCGCCGAGCAATCGTTATATATTCGTTGATTTTGCCATGAATAACTTTTGTATCGTCCCATGTAGTCGGTACTTTATCAAAAAACTCCAGTTCCGGTTCGTCGTGGCTGTCTGAAGGTTTATCGTACCAATACATATATTGCAGCGGGCTATAATAAACGACTGCCATGGCTAATTGATGGGTTGAAGTTGTCTTCAACAATTTTGCATTGACCAAGCCGTGTCCCGTATCAGGTTGAGTACTTTTATCCCATTTCTGACGATAATAGCAAATAGTGTAATCGGCAGCTCCCTGCGAAAAGCGCGTAAACGGTAAGGTAACATTATGCGTAGCGTCCGGAAATTCTTCGTTGCCATAAACACCTTCTTGCGTCATCAGATTTGGATAAGTGCGGCTGAAACCGGTTGGACGGTATTCGTCGTGAATATCGACCATCAAATTATATTTTGCACATTTCTTCACTGCATCATGCAGCCATTTGGTCCAAAACTGTGAACCAACCTGAACAAAACCGAATTTTATTCCGCTTACTCCCCAATTTTTATATAAAGGCAAAATCGTATCCAATTGTTGGTACAGAGCTCGTTGGTTGACATATAGTATCACTCCGATATTTTTCGATTTAGCATATTCAATTACTTCTTTCAGATTAAGCGCATCGGGATTTTTATTGCGTGCGGAATCTATGGAAACTTTTGTCGCATCAGACAGTTTGCTTCCTTCCGGACCGTACCAACCTGCATCGAAATGAATGTATTGCAAATTACGTTTTACCGCAAAATCTACCAGAGCTTTTCCACCTTCTGTCGAAAGCGTTACTTCGCGCATTACTTTACCCGGGCGTATCCAATCGGTATTTTTTATTTGGCAAGGCTCATTCAAATTCAATATAAGAAAATTATTTTCAATCAATGTTCCGGCATTTTCAGCAGCCATAATCACTCGCCAAGGCGTTGCATAAGGGGCAATTTCATCAACTGCGCCATACATCGTGCCGATAATTGTATTTGGCTTTTCTTTGTCCAGAATGAATTTTGTACGTGCGTAATCGATCATTTCCGCTTCAGTTAATAATACGTAAAGAGGGTTGCAGGTCAAGCCCGCAATGACAGTGATTAGCGGTCGTTCACATTCGTCTGGCCAATTTTTCAACGGCAATAATTCATATTTTGCTTGCGCTCTCGGTGTAAAATAAGCTTTTGTACCTTCCGGCAATGCATACTGCGTATATTCCTTAGTAATATGCAGGTATTCATTTCCTGTGAAATTATATCTAAAAGCAATCCCTTCGTTATAGGCACGAACAAGAATTTGCAATTGTTTTTTTTGATTATTGATCTTACTCACATCAATTGTATAATTATTATATCTATCAACATAAAGACTGCGCTCCCCATAAACGGGATTCCAAGCCAAATCAACCGATTTTTGAGTAACCGAATCTATTTGCAAATCATTGTACAAATCGCTCGTCGCTTTATTATCTGAAGCGGCATCGGATTCAATCGCCTTACCTCCTTGATTACTGCTGATTCCAAGCGAAGATTCGAGAATAACCGGTTGATTTTTATAATTAACCAAATAATAAATCTTTCCTGCCCGGTCATAAATGGTCATTTGATAATTTCCGTCAGGGGAAACGATTTTGATTTCTTTAGCAAAAATCAAAGATCCACAAAAAAACATAACAAGCAGCAAAATATTTATTTTTCTCATAATCGTTTATTTATATAATTTCCAATATACAACATAACGTTCTCTGTGAATGGTATGTATCGGCTTCAAGTAAACATTTTCTTTTGTTACAAACTAAAGATTATTTCCTTTCGTTTTTTCAATCGTTTCGGAAAGATTGTTTTTATTCATACGCGCTTCAGCTACTATTTTCGGAATAAATGTGTTAGCGTGATTTCCCGGCAATGAAGTTTCGCATTGTGTTTCTACTATAAGAGGGTCAATTACATCCGAATGATAAAAAAAATCAGCTAACCGAAGATATTCAAGATTTCCGGTTATAGAATACAAATTATAAAATTATCCAAAAACTAACAGAACTGTTAGTTCCTTTGCGCCATGCGCACCATACACGAGGCTTTGTTCGATATCCGCCGTTTTGGAAGGTCCAGAAATAAAAACGCCAAAGCCAGTCTCCGACAAAGTTATTTGCCGGTAAGCATTTTGCATGGTAGGCACAATTGCCTTTACATTTACCTGTAAAATCAAATGTTGGGTAATAAAAGGCAAGATGCGATTTGGCATATCTTTATCTTCCAACCAAATTGCTCCATTTTCAGCAACACCGAAATTTCCTTGTAAGACTAAATGCTCAATCTTTTCTAATTTTTCCAAAGGACAAGAACTCCCATATTCCGCACGTGCTTCAGGCTTGTTAAAATCCAGCGCCTCTTTCCATAAAGAAACAATAGTTGCCTCTACCGCATTTTTTTCAACTTCGAGAACGTCCGCTCCGGCAGCTTTCAAGTTTTCAACAAATTTATCTTTTAATTCATCCTGCGATGATCCGGAAACCAGCGGCTGAACCGGATAATCTATTATGACCTCCGGAATCCTCACTTTGTGTTTCCTAATAGATTGTAATATTTCTTCTTTGCTATTTTGCTCCATCCCAAATTTAACTTTTAGCTTTTAACTTTAATTTTCTTATGCCATTGTTTAAACGACAGTTCAGGTGGTTCCGGCAATTCCCGTCCCCTACCCCATGCATTGATAGGCAGATACAACAAATTATGCGGTAATTTGCGGATTGCATAACGAGCAATTTGTCCGGCAAAATTATAACGCGCATTACCGGAAAGAAAAAAACCGACAATCTTCATGGAAAAACGCTTAAAAAAAGGCGTTACTTTCTGTTCTGTCAAGTCTTGCCGCCAATAATACAATTGTTCATGAATGTTAATTTTGACGGGACAAACATTTGAACAGGAGCCACAAAGCGATGAGGCAAAAGGCAAATCT
>JGI24699J35502_11133926_pt1 | contig 19671 bp, 18 predicted proteins | sample TergutMp193P4_FD_35502 | JGI IMG/M metagenome (IMG submission 35502) | reverse complement strand
TGTTATTAAATGTATAGATATTTTTAGTTAATTTTAAAAAAATGGGGAAAACGAGTGGTGTCTTGTCCCGGAAATAATTGAATAATCCGATATTGAGATTCGCACAGATTTGACTCCGTCGATTTTCAATTCACGGATTCCACAGATTTTTTTAAGGGAATATTTACAGGGCGGTAATTACCATGCACTGTGTATCGTTTATCTGTTGCGGCGTCACAATGTCGATAAAACCGGGCGAGCGGAAGGGCAAGCTCTGAAATCAATAGCGTAGGGCAACGCTCTGAGTAGGAAATGAAAGAAGAGAGTAAAGGCTCAATAAAAAAACGTTCCGTAAATTCTTACTTACGAAACGTTTTTTTATTTTGACCACTCGGTGATTCACCCGGGGCTCGAACCCGGGACCCCATCCTTAAAAGGGATGTGCTCTACCTGCTGAGCTAGTGAATCAATTAATTTTGCTTGACGAGTTAAGCGGGTGCAAAGGTAATGCTTTTGTTTGAACTTCCAAATTAATCCGATACTTTTTGTTGATATTTTCCGCACAAAACCCGAATCCATCGGCCTGTATCACTTCATTTGTTTGAAAAACAGGAAATTAAAAATAAACTTTCCGGAATGTTTTTCAACATGTTACGATTTACTTTTCAGGAACTCCCGGGCCGCAAATTCCAGCCGGTTATACCAGTCTTCCCCGAATTTACGAATCAGCGGTTCCCGAAGAAACCGGTAAATTTTCACATCGTTTTCTTTTCCCGCTATGCGGGCCGGCTTGCAAATGCTCCATTGATGATAATTCACCGCCTCGAATCCCGAATATTTTTGTACACGTATCGGATAAAGATGACAGGAAACCGGTTTCAAAAAACGGATGCGGCCTTCTTTGTATGCTTTCTCGATGGCGCATTTGCAGATCCCGTTTTCGTCGTAACAAGTAAAAACACAATTCTTCCCTTTCACAATTGACGTAACCGTTTCTCCATCGGCATCAATATAAATAACCCCTTGCATCTTGATCACCTCTTTTGCTTCCGGCAGAAGGTCGTCCCACACTTCCGGCAATATTTCCTTCAAAACGGCAACCTCATTTTTTTCCACAGGCGCACCCGAATCTCCGTCCACGCAACATTCGCCCTTACAAGCCGCCAAATTGCATAAAAAAGATTCTTCAATAATATCCGGACTGATTAACGTGTCGTCTATCTGAAGCATAAAAAAATAAGAATTTATTCTTACTTAATTGATTAAATTGTTTCCGCTCATGCTTTCGGGTTGGTCAAGTCCCAAAATATGACAGACAGAAGGGGCTACATCCGCCAAAATTCCGTTTTTCACGGTTGCGTTTTTATTTTCCGAAACGTAAATAAACGGAACCGGATTGAGGGAATGCGCCGTATTGGGCGAATTATCGGCATTCAACGCATTATCGGCATTTCCGTGATCGGCGATGATGATGGTTTCGTATCCGTTGCTTTTGCCGGCTTCGATCACCGCCTTCAAGCAATTATCCACGGCAATCACCGCCTTTTCGATAGCCGGATAAATGCCGGTATGTCCCACCATGTCGCCGTTGGCAAAATTCACACAAATAAAATCAAATTCTTTCTTGTTGATTTCCGCAACCAAAGCATCTTTTACTTCATAAGCGCTCATTTCGGGTTGCAAATCGTATGTGGGTACCTTCGGCGAAGAAATCAAAATCCGCTTTTCACCGTCAAACTCTTTCTCTCTGCCGCCCGAAAAGAAAAACGTGACATGCGCATATTTTTCGGTTTCGGCAATACGCAACTGACTGAGTCCGGCTTCGGCCACGATTTCTCCCAACGTGTCTTCGACATTGTCTTTATCGAACAAAATATGCAACCCTTTGAATGTCGCGTCGTAAGGAGTCATCGTGCAATAATACAACGGAATGGTTTTCATTCCCGATTCGGGCATATCCTGCTGTGTGAGCGCTATGGTCAACTCTTTGGCCCGGTCGTTCCGGTAATTAAAGAAAATCACCACATCGCCTTCTTGGATGACAGCCAAGGGTTTTCCCGCTTCATCGACATGAACGATCGGTTTGATAAATTCATCGGTGATGCCTTCGTCGTATGATTTCTGCACGGCGGCCACCATATCGGAAGAAGCTTCACCCGTTCCGTACACGATCAAATCGTATGCTTCTTTCACCCGTTCCCAGCGTTTGTCCCGGTCCATGGCATAATACCGTCCGACAATCGAGGCTATTTTTCCGCCCGTTTTGCTCAAATGAGCTTCCAATTGTTCGATAAAACCTTTTCCGCTTTTCGGGTCGGTATCCCGTCCGTCCATGAAACCATGAACAAAAGTTTTGTTTATGCCGTATCCTTCCGAAATATCACATAATTTGAAAAGATGTTCCAACGAACTGTGTACGCCGCCGTCGGACACCAATCCCATTAAATGAACCTGTTTGCCATTCTCTTTTGCGTATGCATATGCATTCCGAATTTCTGTATTTTGAAGGATGGAATTATCCCGACAAGCTTTGTTGATTTTTACCAAATCCTGATAAACAACACGTCCGGCGCCGATGTTCAAATGCCCCACTTCCGAATTTCCCATCTGACCGTCGGGCAATCCCACATTTTCGCCGGATGCCTGAAGCCGGGACATCGGATAGGTTTTGCACAAATAATCCCAATAAGGAGTGGACGTACTTGAGATAACGTCGCTCTTTTCACCGCTTCCGATACCCCAGCCGTCCAAAATGACCAGCATCGCTTTCTTCTTCATTCTTCTTGAATTTTTAGTATAAAATTTAGGATGCAAAAGTAGTGATTTTTACCGGATGCTTTTCAACCGAGTCCCGTTGTTTCCGGAAGAATTTTGACCACGGTCTCTTATCGTAAATCAATTCGGAGAGTAATACAACAACAATTGTTTCAAACGGTTACGTTTTTTGTCGTCTAATTGAAGCGCCTGCTCCAGATAATTATCCATGGAGCCGTACTGCTTTTTGATGTAGGCGAATGCCGTTTCCAAAAATTGTTTGTTGGAAGACAACAGTGCCGTTACAGCTTCCTGACCTTCCGGCGAAAGGTCGTAAGCATATTTCCCTTCGCTGCGTATATCGGGAACGGAGTATGTCAATAAATAATCGTCCATGATTTGATCTTCGGGAATACCCAACGCCGAAAGAATCAGAGCTGATGCAAATCCTGCACGATCTCTCCCGGTCGTACAGTGAATAAGCGCCGGATAATTGAGGCTGTCGGTCAAGATTTCAAACATCCGGGCAAACTGCCGGTTATAATTTGCCGCCATGTCACAATACCCGTCCTGCATGAAAATAAATGCGTCTCCCCGTTTAAATTCTCCTTTTTTCAGGCTGCCCAAAACCTTCGACAAATCGCATGCGGCGACCGGAAGATGAATGATGGTTGCATTTATATTTTTATCGGGCCGTCTGAGGCACTCCTCCTCTGTTCTGAGATCAATGACGGTTCTCACGCGCAACGAGTTAAAGTGTTCCCGCCCTTCTTCATACAAACTCAACCTTCCCGACCGATAGAGTTTTCCCCATTTCACCGCTTGTTTTTGCCCGGTTTTATAGCCGCCCAAATCTCTCAGGTTCATAATACTGTCGACTATAATAAAACGATTGGATACCATGGTGGAATACATATCGTTGAATGTCAGATAGTAATATTTGCGGACATTTCTTTTTCCGGATGAAGGAATAACCGTTTTCCCGTCGCTGATGTTGACTTCTTTCTCAAACTTGGTAAATTCGGGATAATCGGGATTTTCATACGAACTGATTTTAACCGTCCCTTCAAGCAAGGGAAAAATATCCCACTTTACGGTGTCATTCCCTTTCCCGTCACCACATGAAAACGTTTCGATTTCAATATCGGGTTTGGTACAAGATGCTAAAATAAACAGAGGAAAAATAAAAAACAAAATTCTGATAAACATTATGAACTGCCCTGAAATAAAAACACATAAAGGTAACTTGCAATGTTCGAAAAAGTTCAAATGATTTGAGATATTTAACTAAATAATGGTTAATAAAAATCCCGACGAATGTCTAACTCCGATGTGTTGCGGCTTGCAGATATTTTTGTGCAAAATCGACGGAAACATAATTTTGGAGATTTTTACATACTTCAACCGAAAAATCGATTGCGTAACGCATGATGTCGTCCCACGTCGAAACGGAAAGATGCGCCAAATCGTCCTTTTTGACATCACAAGCAAGCAATCCGAACAAAACACCCGCATTGAAGCTGTCTCCCGCTCCGACGGTACTTACGGCCTTGATTTCCGGAACATCGTAATCTTTCGAAACGGCACGGGTACGCAACGAAACTCCGTCTTTCCCCTTGGTGTAAATCAGATTGCCGGCATAAAAACGCATTTTCTCGTTATACACCGCATCGGCATCTTTCAATTCGTAAAGATTCATAAAATCTTCATTTGAACCGCGAACGATATCGGCAAATTCGAGGTTCTCGATAAGGGTCGATTGCAGCCGCAACGCTTCGTGCGCATGCAACGAACGAAAATTCGGATCGTAATATATGATGGCTTTCCGTTCTTGCGCGAAAGTCAACAATTCAAAAATTTGAGGCCGCAACGCCGGATTTAACGCATAATAGGAGCCGAAAATGAAAATATCGTCCGGTTCGATAAACGGAACGACGCTTTCGAGCCGCTGAGCGGGATAATCCCGGTAAAAAAGGTATTCGGCATCCGAGTTTTGATTCAAAAAAGCACAGGATAGCGCCGATTTTCCGTCGGGAAAAGTCGATACATGTTTCGTATCCATCCCGTTTTCTTTCATAAAATCCAATATGATGCTTCCGATCCTGTCTTGTCCCACCTCACTGATAAACTCCACCGGAACGTTCATTCTGCTCAACGACACCATCGTGTTAAACACCGATCCGCCCGGAATTGCCTTTGTCGGCCGGTTATTTTCAAAAATAATATCCAGCACGGTTTCACCCACCCCGATAATTTTTCTCATACTTTGCGTTGTTATTATGTTATTGTGTTATTTGTTTCGCGTTATTTATTCGGCTTTGCCTCTCTCTGCAAAAAAGGGTAATGTTATACCTCTGATTACATAAATATGTTGCAAAAACCGATTTATATTTTAAACGCTATGTCGCAAAGACGGAAAGACGCGAAGTTTAAATTTTTTGTGTCTTTGTGTCTTTGCATCTTCGCGTTTAAAATAGTAGATATTAAATTTTGACATGTACTTAAATTCGCATATTTACGGGTTAATTTCATGATAAGGATCATAAAATAACAGGTAAAGCATGCTATTTATTCCGATAAGAAAATATATTCTCGGTGCTTTATCCCCTGTATTTCTATCCGCTTTTTTCCCTTTCGGAGTATATAAATATCAGGATAAATGTCATTCGTTCACTGCATCTCGTCACTTTTCGACTGCTTCCTCGATTTAATTCCCAAATACCCCCCATGATGGCGTTTGGCATAATCCCGGCCGGTGAACCCGGTCTTTTTCATGGTTTTGACCACCAAAATATCACCGATTACGGTCATGACGGTGGTTGAAGTCGTCGGCGTCAGTTTCAGCGGACAAACTTCTTCGGGCGATCCCGTCGCCAAAAAAATATCGGCTTCTTTTGCCAAAGGGCTTTCGGGATGTCCTGTGATGACGATGAATTGAATATCGGCATATAAATGACGGGCCAATGTCACCAATTCGACTATTTCCCGTGTTTTTCCCGAATTGGAAATCAACAGCATGACATCATCGGGTTGCAAAATGCCCAAATCGCCGTGTTGAGCTTCGCTCGGATGCAGAAATATAGCCGGAATGCCCGTCGAACAAAAAGTCGTCGCAATGTTGGCGGCGATTTGCCCGGCTTTTCCCATGCCCGATGTCACCAGTTTTCCCTTTTTGGTCACCACTTGTCGAATAATCAGTTCAACGGCCTTTTCGTACCGGTCGCTGACGGGAATGTTTAAAATGGCATCGGCTTCTTTTCTCAAAATTTCAAAAATATCTTCCTGCATACACGTTTTTGTTAAAAAATAATTTTGCAAATATCTCTATTTTTAGTCAAAGCTACGTATTTTTATCGTTAATTTTGTCGTTTTTCAAAACGAATCGGTCATTCCGTAAATTCAAATGGAATATCAAATTTATCATCTACCTGACGGATTGCGGGTTATACATGCACCGGTAAAATCGGACGCCGCTTATTGCGGTTTTGTCGTCAATGCCGGAACACGGGATGAAAACCGGGACGAATACGGGATGGCGCATTTTGTGGAGCATTGCCTTTTCAAAGGCACCGTCAAAAGAAATGCACGGCACATCCTTAACCGCATGGAAACGGTGGGAGGAGAATTAAATGCCTACACGACCAAGGAGGAGACCATTATTTATTCCGTCTTTTTGGAAGAACATATCGGGCGGGCGATGGAATTGCTGAGTGATCTGATATTCAATTCTGTTTTTCCGCAAAAAGAAATCGAAAAAGAGATCGAAGTCGTTCTCGACGAAATCAATTCATACGAAGACAGCCCGTCGGAACTGATTTTCGACGATTTCGAAAATATGCTTTTCGAAGGACATCCGCTCGGACATAATATTTTGGGAGAACCGGAGGTGTTGAAGCTTTTTACGAATGAAAAAACAACCCGTTTTTTCGGACGAAATTATTCTTCCCGAAACATGGTGTTTTTTTCGATGGGAAAAACCGATTTCAAAAAAATCGTCCGGCTGTCGGAAAAATACCTGACGGCATCCCATTATTCGAATGAAGTTCTGAAACCGTCTTTTTCTTTGCCGGAGACAGAGCGCAAACAGGCCCGGCTGAATAAAAACACGAACCAGACGCATGTCCTGATCGGTAATCGTTCTTACGGATACCGGCATCCGAAAAAACGGGTATTATTGTTATTAAACAATATTCTGGGCGGGCCGGGCATGAACAGTCGGTTGAATATTTCGCTGCGGGAAAAATCGGGATTGGTTTACAATGTGGAATCGAGCCTGACTTCTTTTGCCGACACCGGCGTTTTTTCGGTGTATTTCGGAACGGACAAAAAAAACACGGACAGATGCATCAATCTGGTCCTGAAGGAATTGAAACGGTTGAAAACCGAAAAACTGACCGGCAACGCGCTGCATTCGGCCAAACGCCAACTTTCGGGGCAAATCGGCATCGCCCGTGAACAACGGGAAAATACGGCACTGAACATGGGAAAATCATTGCTGCGGTTCGACAAATATGAGTCGCTGCCGGAAATTTACCGAACCATTGAATCCGTTACCGCCGAAGACATTCTGGAAACCGCCGATGAAATTTTTGATGAAAACCGGCTGTCGAGTCTTATATACGAATAATCAGATCCTTTTTATATGGAACTTCTTGATCAATTAAATGAAAATCAGCGTCAAGCCGTGGAATATATCGACGGCCCTTCTCTCGTTATTGCGGGTGCCGGTTCCGGAAAAACGCGCGTGCTGACTTATAAAATCGCTTATCTGCTGCAAAAAGGACTCAGTCCGTATTCCATTCTTGCACTGACTTTCACCAACAAAGCGGCGCGGGAAATGAAAGACCGGATCGGGGCAATGGTCGGCGAGCAACTCAGCCGCCGATTATGGATGGGTACTTTCCACTCCATTTTCGCCCGGATTTTGAGAACGGAAGCCGAACGCATCGGATATAAAAAGGATTTTACGATTTATGACACCGCCGACTCCAAAAGTTTAATCAAAACCATCCTCAAAGGGATGGGACTGGATGAAAAGATATATAAACCGGCAACCGTACTGGGGCGCATATCCGGTGCAAAAAACGCATTGATCTCGCCGCAGGCTTATGCAGCCGACAAAGCGCTGATTGAATATGATCAACATTCGAAAATGCCGTTATTGAGAGATATTTATACGAGTTATCAGGCCCGGTGTTTTCATGCGGGTGCCATGGATTTCGATGATCTGTTGTTTTACACGAATGTTTTGTTTCGCGACAACCCCGATGTTCTGGAAAAGTATCGGAATCATTTTCAATATATTTTGGTGGATGAGTATCAAGACACCAATTTTTCGCAGCATTTGATCATCAAACAATTGGCGCAGGGGCATGGTCGGATTTGTGTGGTGGGCGACGATGCGCAAAGTATTTACTCGTTCCGCGGCGCAAACATCGACAACATCCTTCATTTCAAATCTCAATTTTCCGGATGCCGGGTGTTCACGCTGAACCGGAACTACCGTTCCACCCAAAATATCGTCAATGCGGCAAACAGTCTGATCGACAAAAACAAACAGCAAATCAAAAAGACTGTTTTTTCGGAAAATGAAGAGGGGGAAAAAATCGAAATCATCAGTTCGTATTCCGATATCGAAGAAAGCAATATTGTCGCCAATAAATTGCATGATTTGCGTTTTCTCAAACAATATCAATATAAAGATTTCGCCGTTTTATACCGCACCAACGCGCAATCGCGTGTTTTTGAAGAAGCGTTGCGGAAAAGGAACATTCCGTACCGGATTTACGGCGGATTATCGTTTTATCAACGGAAAGAAATCAAAGACGTGATTGCTTATTTACGCCTGATCGTAAATAATTCGGATGAAGAAGCGTTTAAACGGATCATCAATTATCCCGTGAGGGGAATCGGCAACACGAGTTTAACCAAAATAACCGAAGCAGCCGACCGGTTCGGAATCAGCCTTTGGGAAGCGGCTTTCAATCCGCTCGAATACAACACGGGCATTACAGGAAAAGCGGCAACGAGCCTGACTCAATTTAAAGCCATGATGGACGGATTTATCGAACGAAGAAATACCGATCCGGCTTATGATCTGGCATACGACGTTATTCGGGAAACGGGCATCGCCAAAGAGTTTGTCCAAGATAAAACACCCGAAAATTTGAGTCGGCAAGAAAATTTACAAGAATTATTGGCGGGAATTCATGAATTTTGCACCGAAAGAATCGAAGAAGGGGATGAATTTCCGACCATCTCCAACTTTTTGTCTCAAGTTTCGTTAATGACCGATCAGGATACAGACAAAAACGCCGATACCGACAAAGTCACCTTAATGACTGTGCATGCGGCTAAAGGATTGGAGTTCAAAAATGTATTCGTGGTAGGATTAGAAGAAGGATTGTTTCCGTCATTTCGTTCGGAAAGCGAACGGGACATCGAGGAAGAACGCCGGTTGTTTTACGTGGCCATCACACGAGCCGAAGACCATTGCATCATAACGTTCGCCAAAAGCCGCTTTCGCAACGGACAATCGGAGCTGACCAATCCGAGCCGCTTTTTGAAAGATATCGATAAATCATTTCTGAAAGTTTCAACCCCCGAATTATTGGAAGATGCTCCTTTTTCCCGAAAATTCCAAGGTTCGAAAATGTTCCAATCCGGCCGCCGGGACGATTGGGGTCTTCGAAACGAATCGGTCGGCATTCCCAAGTTCAAAAAAGAATCTCCGCTTTTCAAAGAAAGCGCCGGAGTCACTCTGTCGTCCAACCACAAACCGTTAAGCGCACTCAAAAACAAACCGGGAGAAAGCGCCGGCGAAGACATACAAATCGGAGACATTGTTCAACACGACCGTTTCGGCGTCGGTGAAGTGAAAGAAATCATCGTGGTGGATGCCGACACCACCAAAGCATCCATTTCGTTCGCCCATTCAGGAGATAAAACCCTGTTGCTGAAATTTGCAAAATTGAGCATCCTGAAAAAAAGAAACGGTTAGAATACAGCAGCCGAGTAAACGAGTTGACACGTAGACGAATCCGGCTTTATGACATCCGAGCCTTGTTTTCTGTTTATTCGTTAAAAATCAAATAAATGAGATATGATTCACTATGCCTTTTTTATCTTTTTCAAATGTGTATAATATAGGAGGGTTATAAGGGCTGCTGTTCTTTATTTCGTTTAATTGCATGATACTTCCGCCGGAAAGCACTTTCCGTTTAAAGTTGCGCCTGTCTAACGCCTTACCGGAGAATATCTCATATATTTTCCTTAATTCGCTCATGGTGAATTTTTCCGGTAACAATTCATATCCTACCGGGGTGATCGGCAATATGGAGCGTATCGTTTCCAGTGATGTTTTTATAATATTTTCATGGTCGGAATATAATGCAGGCAGACGATCTACATCGAACCATTTGACGGTATCTTCTTCTACTTTAGGCAATTGAACATCTTCATATTTTACGAAAGCATAATATCCTAAACTGACAAACCGTTGCAGGAGCCATTTTTCTTCCTCACCGGAAATATTACTTCTTTCTGCGTTTTTTTTCAAAAACGCAATGTTTTGTTCCATGATTCCTCTTCCGGGATCGCTGAACAAATGAAACTGTTTCAGATATATACCCGATAACCCTGTCCGTTTGGCGAGTATTCTTGTTGCGGCATCGTCCGAACTTTCATTTTTAAACATAAAGCCTCCCGGTAACAGCCAATGTTTCCCTATATCAAATTTGTTCAATAAAACACGTAATTTCTTTTTATAGAAACTCAAGATGACACAATCGACGGAAAATCCGGGATGTATATTATCTATGGTGTATGGATAAAGTAAGCTTCTTTTACTCGTGTTCATATTCCGGATTTGATTGTTTTTAGTTTTTACTGCTCATTCCTTGTGCAACAGCTTTAAATTGGTCAGGAATGACAAAAATAGTAAAATAAAATCATATTTTTTATCTGCGTAAAATAGACGCATTATATGTTTTTAACTCATATTTGAGTCTTTTTAACGCAGATATTGGTTGTTATATGGTTTTTTTCGTTTATTTTTGCGTCAAAATAACATAGATAATGAACGATTAAACCATGGAAACTATGAAAAATTTATTTTTATCAGCCGGGCTTATTCTTTTATCAGCCGGAGGCTGTACTCAAGTATCAACTCCTTATGAGGTCATAAGGAATAATAATGGCCCGACATTAGGGTATTCTCCTAAGTCCGGAGTTAAAATACTCACTGTAAACGGGTTGAAGTTTAAAGATCTGAATAAAAACGGAAAATTAGACCAATATGAGGATTGGCGTCTGCCGGTGGAAGAGCGGGCCAAAGACTTGGCAAAAAAAATGACGGTGGAACAAATTGCAGGATTAATGCTCTACAGCGGACATCAGGCAATTCCTGCGAATGAATCCGGGTTTGCTGCCGGAACCTATAACGGGAAACCATTTTCTCAAAGTGGAGCCGATCCGTGGAACTTATCGGATGCACAAAAAAAATTCTTGAAAAACGATAATCTTCGTCATGTGCTTTTGGTCAGGGTGCAAAGTCCGGAAATTGCAGCAAGATGGAGTAATGAAATGCAAGCGTATGTAGAAGGAACAGGGTTGGGCATTCCTGCAAATAACAGCTCCGACCCCAGACACTCCGGGCAGGCGACAGGTTCTACTGTCGCTGAATTTAATGCGGGAGCCGGAGGCGAGATTTCGATATGGCCCGATGGTCTTGGCATGGCTGCCACTTTCGAACCCGGGCTCGTGCGAAAATTCGGACACATCGCTGCTCAGGAATATCGCGCATTAGGAATCGGTACCGCTTTATCTCCTCAGATCGATTTAGCGACGGAGCCTCGTTGGTACCGTGCCGGCATGACTTTCGGCGAAAGTCCGGCGTTGGCTGCGGATATGGCCCGGGCATACATCGACGGATTTCAAACTTCAACGGGAGAGGCTGAAATAGCAGACGGATGGGGTTATAAGAGTGTGAATGCGATGGTAAAACACTGGCCGAGCGGAGGTCCGGAAGAAGGCGGACGCGACGGACATTGGGCTTTCGGTAAGTTTGCCGTATATCCGGGAAATAACTTTGAAACGCACTTAAAGCCTTTTACTGAAGGAGCATTCAAATTGTCCGGCAAAACCGCGATGGCTTCGGCTGTTATGCCTTATTATACCATTTCTTATAATCAGGCAAAAGATGGTACAAATTTTGCCAACGGATTCAGCAAATATATCATTACAGATTTGTTGAGAGAAAAATATAATTATGACGGGGTAGTATGTACCGATTGGATGGTTACGGCAAATGAAGGCAAAAGTCCGGGTGATTTCAGCGGAAAACCTTGGGGAGTGGAAAAGGAAAATGTAGTGGAAAGACATTACAGAGCTCTCATGGCAGGAATGGATCAATTTGGCGGTAATAATGAAATGGGGCCGATAATTGAAGCCTACACTATGGGAATAAAAAAACACGGGAAAAGTTTTATGAGAAATAGATTTGAACAATCGGCTGTCCGCCTTTTGAAAAATATATTTCATTTAGGCTTATTTGAAAATCCGTATCTGGATCCTAAAAAGAGTGCCGGAATCGTAGGAAATCCCGGTTTTATGCAAGAAGGGTATAATGCCCAACTCAAGTCGATTGTGATGTTGAAGAATAAAGGGAACGTGTTGCCTGTAAAAGATAAGAAGACGGTTTATATACCTGAAATTTATACCCCTTCGGTGAAGGATTGGTGGGGAAATTGGTCGAAACCTTCATTAAAAATTCCTGCTGATTTGAATTTGGTGAAAAAATACTATCATGTTACCAATGATCCTTCAAAAGCTGATTTTGCAATCGTATTCATCTCCGGGCCATATACCAATAACGATGGCGGCGGATACGATAAGAATGACCGTGGAGCCGGAGGTAACGGATATCTGCCCATCACCCTTCAATATAGAACATACACTGCCAAAGATGCGCGTGGACATAGTATCGCTGCCGGAGACCCTGTGGTTGACCCTGTCGTAACAAACCGCTCCTATAAAGGTAAAACGGTAACGGCATCTAATACGACGGACTTAAATACTGTATTGACAACAAAAGAAATGATGGGTGATAAACCCGTGATTGTTGTGGCAAATGTCTCACGCGGAATGGTATTCAATGAATTTGAAGACAAAGTGGACGGAATACTGCTGCGCTTTTCGGTCGGAGAACAACCGGTACTGGATATTATATCCGGCAAATATGAGCCGTCCGGATTGCTCCCGATGCAAATGCCGGCAAATATGTCGACTGTGGAAAAGCAGTATGAAGATCTTCCGTTTGATATGGAATGCCATAAAGATACAGAAGGCAATGTATATGATTTTGCATTCGGTTTAAATTGGAAAGGTGTGATCAATGATGTCCGCACAGCGAAATATGGTGTAAAAAAATAATAACTTGAAAAAAGACCGGATAAAATGTCCATGATACAAAAGAATCATCAAGTAAAATGAATCTCATGGACATTTCATATGACCTTTAAAAATAAATTTTGAACAGATGAAAACGACGATAAAAAATATACGGATATTACTGATGTGCGTAATAACAGGAGGTATTGCAAATGCACATGTACAAGAGAAAAGAGATTCTGTAAAAACGGCTGAGGCGGAGCAAAAAAGTGACCGGAATGTGATGTTGAATGCAGCATCGGCAAATTCAGGCCCGCGCAATGTGAATATAGGGCTTCCCGCAAGTGTGGGAGGTACCACTGTATTGGAAAATAATCTGCCCGTTGTTTATTTCTTCTGGCCTGAAATGCCTTTTAAATCTTGGCGTATGGATGCCATGACAAATGGCGTCAGGTTGTTGGATTTAGGACAAACAGCGATTAATATCGGTGATGTCGGTTTTTCGGTAGGCACCTATGATAATATGGGGACTGATCAATTCGGCGGGAATATAAGACTGAACTCCAATCATTTCGGGTTGTTAAACGGGACGGCCAATATCAGCGGCCCATTAACGGAAAAAGGATTGAAATTTTCGGTAGGGACTTTTATTAATTATGATCCGGGCACCTACAAAGTGAATAAAAATGGTATAGAACGTTATTACAATGACCAAACTCAATTATACAAGGTGGCTCTGACCCGGGATTATAAATTTGACGGAGGCGCAGGTTCTATCTCGGCCTTCTATAAATATGCCACTTCGAAATCGATGACCGCGCAGCAATATGCCCCGTATAAATATCACCTTGACGGTTCGGTTTCCGAAATAGACGGCTTTAAAATCGGCGGCGACAGTTATATTGCCGGACAAAAATTCAAGGTCAGGGATGCCGGTACCGGCAAAATTGTCGAACATGACGCGCTGAACGATTATGGCTCCGGAAGTCATACATGGGACTTGATCGGAAAAAACAGGTTGGATAACGGGTTGAATATAAATTATATCCTGAGATTTCATACGGCAAAATCGGGGATGTATCTTCCTATTATGACGGGTATTTCGAAGCAGACTTATACTGATGACAAAGGGAATCAGGTGACGGGTAACTTGCAAAGAGTGATGGCTTTGGCATCGAAAAGAACGCCGATAAAGTCACTGACAAGTTTATTCGAATCAGGCAAAAAATCAGGAAAACATGATTGGAAGGTCGGCTTGGATCAATGGCTGTATAACATCAAGAACTTTACGACAGAAGGGGTTATTTACAGTCAGACGGTTGAAGCGGATCCGAAACGTGTGGGCAAGGATTTTTATGGAATCGCAGAGTATCATAATGGTACGGAAAATAAGACCGCTTTGTTTTTGACCGATAAATGGGATTTGTCGGATGTGCTGACCTTAAATTTCGGAACCCGTTTCGAATATCAGAGTCTTAGAGGAGACTTTATCAATAATAAAGAAATTGTCGCGGATATCCCTTATTTATCAAATAAAAGGACTGATATTAAGAAAGATTGGTTTAATAAAGCGTTCATGTTGAGCGGGATTTACAAAATGACTAAAAATTTCGGATTGCTGGGTGAGACAACTTATAATGAACAGGCCGGGCACTTGGAAAATTATTCGGCAGGAAACGAACCGAATCTGAAAAAATCGAAAATTCCGGGAGCCGGATTCGGAGTGTTTTACAATCATCCATTATTCAGCCTTGTGTCTAAGGCGACCTATATCAAACGCGACGAGTATCGTTCTACCGTAAACTTTACCAGTAAACAGGGGGCGGTTGCGCGTCCGACTGTTTCTTATGATATTGAAACTGTCGGATGGACTACGGATGTTGTGGCGACCCCGTCCAAGGATTTTAATTTGCATTTCTTGTTGACGGTCCAAGCGCCTAAATACAAAAATTACTCCGGTACGGTAAATTTCAATACAGGTGAATCCGTGGATTATAATTTCAATGACAATACAGTGACCGGCGTATCGAAAGTATTGATGGAAATAGATCCAGCTTATCAATGGAATAGTGTGAGGCTGTGGGCGAGCGCCCGTTATTTCAGTAAAGAATATGCAAACTTGACAAACTCTTTATTCTTTAAGGGACGTTGGGAAACATTTGCCGGCGCAAATTATTCGTTGAATAAAAATCTGGATTTCAGTGCGACTATCGTCAACTTATTAAATCAACGCGGAGCTAAAGGAACGATTTCAGGTGCTGACCTGTACACCGATGAAGAAGCGGCAAAAATGGAAGGCGCCATCCTTTCAGGAACATATATCCGTCCGTTTACCGTAGAATTCGGTATGAAATATAAATTTTAAACCCTGATCGTAACAGTGTAATCCATAAGTCTTTTTCAAGATCAGGGGAAGTCGGAGCATAATAATGCTCCGACTTTTGTTTTATACTTTACCAATGCTAAAGAGCAATTTATATAAGAAAAAATAACCGGAAAATTTTAATATCCGGGTTCTTATTCTCCTTACCCTTTTAATTTGTACCTTTGCGAGATATGGAAGATCGTTTCGACATACGAGATCAACGGATCAATGAGACTGAACGGGAATTTGAAAAGGCTTTACGTCCGTTGAGCTTCGAAGATTTCAGCGGACAATATAAGATCGTGGACAACTTACGGGTGTTTGTCGCCGCCGCTAAAATGAGAGGTGAATCGCTCGACCATGTTTTGCTCCACGGCCCTCCGGGGCTGGGTAAAACCACGCTCTCGAATATCATTGCCAATGAATTGAATGTCGGATTTAAAATCACATCGGGTCCGGTACTCGACAAACCGGGCGACTTGGCCGGGGTACTTACCGGGCTGGAAAAAAACGATGTGCTTTTTATTGATGAAATTCATCGATTGAGCCCCATCGTGGAAGAATATTTGTATTCGGCGATGGAAGATTACCGTATCGACATCATGATCGATAAAGGCCCGAGCGCACGTTCCATTCAAATCGAACTGGCTCCTTTCACGCTGGTCGGAGCCACTACACGAAGCGGATTATTGACCGGTCCGTTACGCGCCCGTTTCGGAATCAATTGCCATTTGGAGTATTATGACAATAATATATTGATGTCTATTGTGCTGCGTTCGGCAAGAATTTTGAATATTTCCTGCTCCAAAGAAGCGGCTGCGGAAATCGCTTCCCGCAGCCGGGGAACTCCGCGAATTGCAAATGCTCTGCTGCGGCGCGTGCGTGATTTTGCGCAAGTGAAAGGCAGCGGGAAAATCGACCTCGACATTGCTCATTATGCCCTGGAGGCTTTAAACATCGATAAATATGGATTAGATGAAATCGACAATAAAATATTGTCGATCATTATCGATAAATTCAATGGCGGCCCCGTGGGATTAACCACTATTGCAACCGCCTTGGGTGAAGATGCCGGAACGATTGAAGAAGTTTACGAACCGTTTCTGATTAAAGAAGGATTCATTAAACGCACCCCCCGCGGAAGAGAAGTCACGGAATTGGCTTTCAAACATTTGGGAAGAAACAGATATTTATCCGAACAAGGATCATTGTTCTGATTTTACCCCAAACCCGATCATGATTCTAAGAAACTGTTTAAAATTCAACCAGAGTCCGTTACTGGTTATCAGCCTTCGGCGTCAATATAAAATTTAAACAACCTCTAAGATTATTTATAAATTGTAAATCATATAAGCATTATGTCTGAAAAAGGAGAAGTTAAAACAAAACAAATGCCGGCAACGGAAAAATTGAAAGCGTTGCAGGCTGCCATGGACAAAATCGAGAAGGCTTACGGAAAAGGCTCCATCATGAAGATGGGTGATGAAAAAGTTGAAGAGGTCGCCGTAATTTCCACCGGATCCATCGGATTGAATGCTGCATTAGGCGTAGGGGGTTATCCGAGAGGACGGGTGATCGAAATCTTCGGACCGGAATCTTCGGGTAAAACGACTTTGGCCATTCACGCCATTGCCGAAGCTCAAAAAGCGGGAGGCGTTGCGGCGATCATTGACGCGGAACATGCTTTCGACCGTTTTTATGCCGAGAAATTGGGCGTGGATATCGATAATTTATATATTTCCCAACCCGACAGCGGTGAACAGGCTTTGGAAATTGCGGAACAATTGATTCGTTCGTATGCGATCGACATCATTGTAATCGACTCGGTAGCCGCTCTTACCCCGAAGGCCGAGTTGGAAGGGGAAATGGGTGATTCCAAAGTGGGTTTGCAGGCGCGTTTGATGTCGCAGGCTTTGCGTAAGTTGACGGCCGCCATCAACAAAACCAACACGACGTGCGTTTTCATCAACCAATTGCGCGACAAAATCGGCGTGATGTTCGGAAGCCCGGAAACAACTACGGGCGGCAACGCTTTGAAATTTTACGCATCGGTGCGTTTGGACATCCGGCGTATCGGTCAGTTGAAAGACGGAGAAGACGTAAAAGGAAATCAAACACGTGTGAAAGTCGTGAAGAATAAAGTGGCGCCTCCGTTCCGTAAAGCCGAATTTGACATTATGTTCGGGGAAGGAATCTCAACTTCCGGAGAAATTTTGGATTTGGGCAGCGAACTCGGCATCATCAAGAAAAGCGGATCGTGGTACAGTTACAACGACACAAAATTGGCGCAAGGCCGTGATGCTTCCAAGCAAATGATCAAAGACAATCCTGAACTGGCCGAAGAGCTGACGGCTAAAATTATGGAAGCGTTGAAGTAGTTTATATTATTTTAAATGCGAAGATGCAAAGACGGAAAGACGCAAAGAGTTTAAACTTCGCGTCTTTCCGTCTTTGCATCTTCGCATTTAAAATACAAACCGGTTTTTACGGCATCCTAGTATCAAATATCAATGTTAAAATTAAACTTATTTTCTTGTAAAATGTCGGAGAGCGTCTGCCGGATAACAGAACAACATTCGAGGTCCCGAAAATCTCATTACTTTCTTGATTCTTTCTTTGCATTCATTTTTATAGCAATGAATGGGGCATTTTTTACAAGCGGGCTTATCTTTTTTATACGGACAATGTTCCAACCGCCGGTGAGCATACGATTCCAATTGCTTGCATTCAGGGCACAATCCGTCTCGTTGTTGATGCTTAGCACGGCAATAAATCCGAATCATTTTGGAAACCGTATTTTTTTCTCCGTCATTCATTGAAAATTTGCTTAAACGTTTTCTCCGGGTAAAAACGATATAGATAGGGACATTTTATTTATCAAATTACAAAAATATCAATTTTTTCCGAGTTTTGTCTTGACCTCTCTCAAATCTGTTTATCAGTAATTTGCAAAATATTCTTTTCAATATCTAAAACGGTTTTTCTAAATTCGGCAAGGTTCGCCTGTTTAGCTTTCCCTGTAAACAACGAATATTCAACAACAGTATTTTGAAGTTCTGTTTTTGAAACGGCATTGTTCAAATATAAAAGTAATGCCGTTAACCAATCAGGATAAAAAATGTGTCCAAACGCTTTCAACAGAAAAGCAGATTGCAAATTATCCACATTTTTGCAAAAAGCCGTCAATGTTTTTTCACTGATGCCACTCTTCTGCAATTTTTATCCATTTCCTAAATTCATTGTAACTCTTTAAAACTGTATCGGAGACTTCTTTATCGTACAAAAAATCAGTCGGAGAACATTCTTTATAAGGCATAAACTGACCTAACCAATGACTCAAATGCTCCGCTTTCGCCCAGCCGTTATTGCTTAGCAGCAATTTGTGATTCAATTGTATCGTGGTATAATGATGATGTACCTGAACTACTGCCGGCAAGCGCAGTACTCTGATTTTCCGATTTAGATGTTTTTCGGTCATTCGGTTACAACTAATTCCATAAATCAATCCTTAAATTTATTTTAAATTCTGATCCCAAAGCTATTTCAAGTTCAGATTTTACTTTTTCGGCAGCATCTTTACAAATTTCTTTTTCGAAAGGTTTGATAAAGTAACCAATAATACCGTCTAATTGTTCTCCAGTACTCAATGAAATATCTGTAATCAATGCTTCTATGTTCGCGGGAACATCCATATTACCGTATTTTTCAGCAGGCATTATAATATATCCCGGACCGCCGCCAATAAACAGAATGTCATTTTTGTCAGCAATATGAGTTATTGCATCCAGCACTTTGTTTACATTATCCGTATTTGCAGGCGTAAAAAACGAAATTCCAACTTGTTGAAATTCACCTTTGTGAAGTTTTTTGCGAAGTCGTTTTTTCATTGTTTGTTGTTTTAATTTTCTTCCTTGTAAAACGGCATACTATATCCTTACAACATATTGTTACAAAATACATTCCTGCCTGTGAATAACCATATCCTTTCAGACGGATGCTATGGCGGTGGTGGATAGCGGGGTTGTATGTCATAATCTTAAAATGGCAATTCGTCAACATCAATAATTCTCTGATTTTCGTTTTCTACTTTTGGAAATTTATTTTTGTAATAAGAATTTAAAAATAATCCAACAGTTGCTACGCTATTGATAATAAAATAAGTGTATAAAGAATCATGTATAATG
>JGI24699J35502_11133927_pt1 | contig 19676 bp, 17 predicted proteins | sample TergutMp193P4_FD_35502 | JGI IMG/M metagenome (IMG submission 35502) | reverse complement strand
TAGATGTCGGAGTCGGCGCGCACAATAGTATAGGAGCGAGCCGGGGCGCCGGGGCGGAACATGTTGGCAACCGGCACAGCGCCAGCGCGCTCGTAAGCATCAACCACAGCGGCAGCACCGAGGATGCCCATGTCCACGTGGCCAAGGCGCATGGCTTCCACCATGGCGGTCGGGTCGGCAACGCGCACGGTGCGCACTTCCATGCCGCCCAGCAGCTCGGACATCGCATCGGCTAGGCCGGTTTGCGCGGTCTGGAAGTGTGGGTGGTCCTCATTGTTGGGCAGGTGGCCGACGACGAAGTAGTCGCGGTCGCGGGTCCACTCCCAGTCGCCATCAGCTTCGGCAACGACAGTCGCCTCTACATCAGCAGCGGGGGTGTTGTCAACAGCGCCAGCGGCGTTGCCGCAGGCGGTGAGGGTGAACATGGTGCCAGCGGCTAATACGGCGCCAGCGATTTTGCGGAATAGTGAGTTTTTCACTTTTACTCTTTTCAGTTTCTGTTGTTTTGTCTGTCTTTTGGTGCTGCTGGCCTTAGTGTTTAGTGCTAAGGCCGTGAGTTAGGCTTCGATAAGTAAGGTTTCTTTCAAAGCGGTAAGTTGTTGGTCGGTTATCCCTAAACCGTTCTTGAGATAGCTTTCCATGGAGCCGAATCGGACGCGAATTTCGTCCAATGCAGCATCAAGGTAGCCACGGGTGGCAATCCAAAAGCCGCGAATAACTTCGGCTTCGGTAGGGTCTTCAATAGCAGACACGATGTTATTAACGTGATCCGCTAAGTGGTCATTGGTTTCGAGGTAATCCTCGTAGATTGTGTGTTCGTCAACGCCTAGCGCGGCCAGTAGGATAACTGCGGCCATACCCGTCCGGTCTTTGCCAGCGGTGCAATGCCATAACACGGCTTTATCTTCGGGCGCTTCCAGGATATGTTCGATAAGCGCTTTATATGAGGCCGATGCCATTGGGCTGGTGACAAACTCGCGATTTAGGTCAACCATCGGATGGTCGTCATCTTGTTCGCCATTAGCGGCGGCGGCAACTGCACGGGTGATGTTATTGTCGTGGCCACCTTGCTCAAAGATCGGCAAGTGGATGTTTTCAACGCCATCGATAATTGGCGTTACGAGTTCTTGACGTTCATGGCTGGTGCGCAAATCGGCAATTATGTGCACGCGCTCAGCTAAGAAGTTTTGATCCTCTTTAGTAAGGGAACTGAGTTCGGCAGAACGGTATAATTTACCAGGCTTAATGCGGTGGCCCTCTTGGGTGGTGTACCCCCCGAGGTCACGAATATTGCGTGCCCCCTTGACGGGAAGTGTTCGACTTGGTGTCGTCATCTGCTAAGCCCTGCCTTAATCTGCCTTGCTAGTTGTCGTCAATCGTAGCTTCGCCTGTAGTGGATTAAGTACAATGATTGAACTAATGGGGCTGATTGCGTGGCTTTGGACGGTACTCAGTTGGCTTTTTGGGTTTCCAGATGCCCTTGCTGTTACGGGTGTGAGTACAACCCAGAAAGCCGCCTAAGTAATTAGCGAAGTTAATCGCGCCATTCACATAAGCCTATTGAAGACACGCCAAAATTTGCAAGTTCCAAAAATACGACTCAATCGACGCTAGGTAGCTTTGACCATCCGAGATGGCAAATATAGGGTGGAAGCCAGCAAAGTGAGTAATGACTTGGACCTAAGACGTGCCAGAGCAATTACGGTGCTAACGTAGTTGTATGGCTATTCGAGTATCGCCGTTATTTTCCGATGGCATGGTGGTGCAGCGCGATAAGCCATTGCGCGTGGTGGGGGAGACGACGCCGTGGGCAGCGGTGCAGGTTTCTTTTCAAGGCGTACGGCGCGTGAAAAGGGTGGGCGAGGATGGCAGATTCTCTATTAAGCTGGGCGAATTCCCCATCAATAGCGAGCCCAGCCCAATTATAATCCAAAGTAACGAAGAAGTGCTCACCATTAACGATGTGGTAGTGGGTGATGTCTGGCTGCTAGTTGGGCAATCGAATATGGAGTTGTGGCTCAGCCGCACAGCGCATAATTATCCCGATGCCCTAAAAGATGACGACCAGTTAATTCGCTATTTTGCTGTACCGCAAGAACCTAAGTTTGATGCCCCACGGGATGCGCTAAATATATCGCCTACCAGGTGGGTTAAGCTTAACCCGAAAACCGCGCCCGACTTTTCTGCTGTTGGTTACTTTTTAGCGAAACGCCTAAGGGAACGTTACGATGTGCCGATTGGTTTACTGGCTGCTGCCGTCGGTGGTACCCCCATTGCCGCCTGGTTAAGCGAAGCCGAGTGCGATAAGTTGGGAATTGATTGCGCTGAAACCCACAAATGCGCTGATCCGGCCTTTTTGAGAAATATGCAGGATACCGAAGCAGCTGCTACCGCTAAATATATGGCGGATTTGGATAACGCCGATTTAGGTTTGCGAGGCGATTGGGCCAGCCCCGATTATGACGATAGCGAATGGGAATCCGGCCAACTAACCGATCATGTGCTTGGCTCTGGTTCACATTGGTACCGCAGGACTATTACCGTACCCGCAGATATGGCGGGCGCCCGCGCCGAAATATATCTCGGCACCGCAATTGATATGGACGACATCTTCATAAATGGAGTGAAAATTGGGACTACCGGTTATCGTTTCCCACCGCGCCGATATGCATTTGTTATGCCCGATGGGACTTGCACCGTTGCCTTACGGCTTTTGACATTTAGTGGGGGAGGGGAGTTCACCCCCGGTAAAAATCGCTTTATCGCCACGGACATCGGCACCATTCCATTGGACGGGCCGTGGCGGCGCCGAACCGCCGCACTCACCACCGACGCTCCCACCACCACTTTTGCGCGCAACCTACCCACCGCACTATATAACGGGATGATTGCCCCGCTGGCGCATACTGGGTTAAAAGGAATTGCGTGGTATCAAGGGGAGTCCGACACCGGCAGGCCATATCGTTATGGTGACAAACTAAAAGCACTGATAACCTCTTGGCGCCGCTTATTTGATGACCCTAAGTTGCCGTTCTTAATTCAGCAAATAGCGCATTGGCATCATACCGGCCCCGGTGGGCCAGAACCCGACCATCACCAAAGGTGGGAAATCTTGCGGTTGGAGCAAAAACGCGCTTTGCAACTAAATCGAGTCGGGTTATCGGGCGGATATGACGTGGGCGAGTATAACGATTTGCATCCGCAAGGCAAACAAGTGGTGGGGGAGCGGCTCGCTCGCCTCGCCTCGCGGGTTGCCTACGGCGAAAAACTACCCCCCAACATGTTCGAGCAATACCACCTCTGAATCCGACCGGGAGACAGCCAGCCAGGCGGGATGGGTGCTCATCGTTGCTCAGCTTGTAAACATTCTTGATACCCGGAGGGGATGAAATCACGCCAGCGCGCAGTGGGCGGAAATGGCGAGTGCCGCTAGTCGTTACGATTACCGTAATAACAAATAAGACGACCCCGCCGGTCAGCAATTCCGTAAAGGCTGCGCATGTTCCAGAACTTTGGCTCCATCTCCATACCAGGGTTTGATGCGACGGCTGCTAGCGTGGCAGCAAATAACACTGGAGTTTCGCAACCCAACCATTTATTGCTATTTGGGCTTACCTTTACTTTTATTGCAGCGCTCTTATGGGCAGTCGTAAAATGGGAGCACCAGCTTGCAACGGTATTAGCCGATGCCGTACCAGTTGCCGCAACCGACTCTGACGAAAAATCCGATTCAAATGTTGATGACTCATTCTGGGCGACTTGGGATGGGGAGCCGGTCGAATTAGCCACAACCAATGACAGCGACCTATTCGACGCCACCATGCCCATCGGCAAAGAAGCTGGTTGGCTGGCAATTAGCTAGCGCTGTTATCTTACGTTGAACCCCTTATTTGGCGTCTTCTGGCGAACTGGTTTTGCGTTGGCTAGTCAAATATCTTGCTAAACTCCAAATGCACGATGCCGTGCGTACCAACAGCCACTGCGACCTTTGTGTTTGTTGCGTTTAAGGTGGCAACCGAACGCCATTGGCCGTCGTGATTCTCTTTGACCTCCAGCCACTCGGCGTCGGGGTCGGCAATCCAATATTGACTGGCACCGGCTTTAGCGTACTCTGCTGCTTTTGTCACTAAATCTTGCCGCCTGGTTGATTTTGACAGCACTTCGACAACAATAAGCGGGGGAGTTGTCACCCAGATTTCGTCTGTGGGTTTATGTGCGACTACGATAATATCGGGGACTCTTGCTCCGTTGGAGACTAGGAACCCCGTTTCCCTATATACTTTAACTCCGGACAATGCTAGCCGCAGCAGGACAAAGATATTGTCGGCAACACTATTGTGGATAATACGAGCAGGCGCCATCATAATGATCGCCTCGCCATTAATCCACTCTGCTTTGGGCTTTGGCGGTAAAGCCATATACTCATCCCAAGACATCTTTTTGTGAATAAGCGGCGGATCGCCGTGCATGGCCTTGGTGATCTGGATAGGGGGGTCAGCGACCAAGGTTGCCATAATGTGTCCTCTCTGTCCAGATTATCGTCAGTTACGTCAAGCATCTCTTATTCCTATTCTTGTCGCTTTGCCCAGATGAGGCAAGTTTGAGCGTCAGCCAACCTTGGCAGCACTACGCCGGGCAGCGCAAGCGGCTATTGGGCCATCTGTGGATAAGTTCCTACCATTTCTACCTGTGGACAATTTAGGCGCTGCGTGGCTGTTGCCGTGAGGCTGGGTTGGCGATTAAGGTAGAGGTATGGCTGCGACCATCCCTAATTTTGAGCGCAACGAGGCGGGCGAGTTAATTGGCGTGCCAACCACGCTTACAGTTGATGACGCTGGCAACGTGCGGGACGCCAACGGTAATTATGTTGGGCGTGCGGGGGAGATTTACGTTGATATGGATGGTAATGCGGTTAATCCCGCAGGGCAGATAGTCGGATATGCCGCTCCAGCCCAACAATAAACCCACTAACATCTACTACACAAAAACTATAACTGAAAGTAGGCATAAATGACAGACGAATATGGCGGCGGTTATGCTGGCGGTATTCCGACAACTGGCGAAATTGACCCGCACGCGGCTCGACATGCGGCTGAGGTGTTGCGGAAAAGAGACTTTTACACCGATGAAAACGGTGGATTTGTAGGCGCACCAACTAATTTGACAGTTGATGATGCCGGTATGGTGCACGATGCAACTGGTGTTATAGTTGGGCGGGCCGGCGAGGTATTCGTGGATGCAAATGGTAATGCGATAAATGCCGATGGCCAGATAGTCGGCCAAGCCACTCGGCCAATTAATGCGATATTAGACGATGCCCGCACTGGCCTAGCTAGAACTGCTACGGCTTATGCTCCAGTTAGCTCTGCGCCAGTAGAACCAGCCTTGCATCCTATCCCTATTGAACCTGCCAATGAATCCACCCTTGCCACGCCAATTACCCCCAACCTAACAAGTGAGGTTCCCATGACTGACGACCGCGTGCCCGCCACCTATGCTGCTCCCGAATTCCAAAACGACGCCGCCCGGGCAGCCGAGATGGGATATGAGGGGGATGGCGGCGACTGTGAAGGCAACGACCCCCGGAACAAGTACCGCGATGGCATTGACGGGGTCGCTCAAAACCGCTTCGGTGACGGCGTTTACGGCGCTGGGGACACGTTTGCGAGCCGGGCCTTTGGGCAAAACCACGACACCGAGATGCTCGACCACAATTACAACGAGCGGCCCACCGGGCTATTTGGCCATAACGATGTGGGCGATGCAGGCGAAATCCCGAACATCCCAGACGGTGGTGCGGCTCCTTATGGGACGGCTCGCCGCCCACACTTCGCCCGGCACGTCACCACTGGTGCATCGGTCGCGACTAATCTGACTGTGGATGAGGTTGGTAACGTCTATGACGCCGCTGGCAACTTTGTCGGGCGCGAGGTCGAAGTAGTTGCCGGCGACCGCGGTGAAGTGGTGAACGCAGCGGGCTACGTGGTGGGGCGAACGACACTCTAACCGGCGGTGAAACGAGCGAAGCGTTGAGCAACCCACAACGACGCGTCACTGGGTGGGTTATCTTATCGGCTCAAAGTCAGCGGTTGAAACGAGCGAAACTTTGAGCCGATAAGATACATTATGTCAGAATACCAGAAACCCCACTCCTCAATCATGCGCGGTCAGAACCTCAACCTGAGCTGCGCTTTCTTCGTCTACTCCACTGGGCATAGTGGCGGCGATGCGGGCTGATTCGGCAAGCAAGGTGTCCACGATTTCGGATTCCGGCACGGTCTTGATGACTTCGCCCTTGACAAAGATTTGGCCCTTCCCATTACCGGACGCCACACCGATGTCAGCCTCGCGGGCTTCACCAGGGCCATTCACGATGCAGCCCATCACAGCCACCCGCAACGGCGCGTTAAAATGCCGTAAGCCATCGGTAACTTGGTTCGCCAGCGTCCAAATGTCCACCTGTGCCCGCCCACATCCAGGGCAACTTACGATATCGAGTTTGCGTTCCCGTAAGTTTAGCGACTGCAAAATCGCAACTCCGACTTTTACCTCTTCGACTGGCGGCGCCGATAACGAAACCCGAATTGTATCCCCAATGCCTTGGCTTAATAACGCACCAAAGGCAGTGGCCGACTTTATGGTGCCTTGAAATACCGGGCCAGCCTCGGTCACTCCCAAATGCAATGGCCAGTCCCCTGCCTCGGAAAGCAACTGATAAGCCCGAACCATTACAACTGGGTCGTGGTGTTTCACCGATATTTTAAAATCGTGAAAGTCATGTTCTTCGAATAGCGCAGCTTCTTGTAAGGCTGCCTCAACTAGCGCCTCTGGCGTAGCTTTACCATATTTTTCCCAGATATTTGGTGTTAAGGAACCAGCGTTTATTCCAATTCTTAAACTGGTACCACGATCGCGAGCCGCAGCGGCAATTTCTTTTACTTGGTCATCAAACTTTCGGATATTACCGGGATTCACGCGCACCCCAGCGCAACCGGCTTCAATGGCCTGAAAAACGTATTTAGGTTGAAAATGAATATCGGCGATGACGGGAATTGCGGAACGTTGCACGATGGCGGCTAGAGCCTCGGCGTCATCGGCGGAAGGCACGGCTACCCGCACGATGTCGCATCCGGCTGCCGTCAGTTCGGCGATTTGCTGTAAGGTGGCGTCCACGTTTGAAGTTTGGGTGGTGGTCATAGACTGCACGGAGATGGGCGCTCCCCCACCAACTGGCACGTTACCAACCATCACCTGCCTGGTGATTTTGCGCGGCGCGAGGACGCCAAGGTCATCAGCTACTTCAACGTCTTTCAGCTCGTTCACTAGGATGCGCTCCTTTCATCTTGGTAGGTATCTGAGGCCGTAACTACGAGCCGCCTAACCCAACCGGCACGGCCCAAAACCGGCACCGCCAATAGAAACCTAATTATCCGCAAGCATTAAAATCTAACCGAATATTGAGATGGGGTCTATGACATCGGCCAAAATCAATACCAGAAACGATATGATTAATAAAGGTATTACCGCATAAGCAACGGGTAACATGCGAGCCACATCGGCGGGGCCCGGCAATGGTAACCCACGCACTCGGGCAATTTGCCGCTTAATACCTTCATAAATCGCATTAACCACATGGCCACCATCAAATGGCAATAGCGGTATGAGGTTGAACGCGAATAGTGCCATATTCAAGCTGGCAACTAACGACACCATTGTGGCAGCTATGTCGTTTATCTGAGCATCTGCGCCAGCAACCTCAACAGCCACCCGGCCCATCCCCACCACCGACATCACGCCATCCGTGCCACGCGGCGCCCCGGTAATCAGTGCCACGGCGGTGCGGAAAACCGCGACCGGGAACCCAATCACCGCACCAAGAGTGGCCGTCAATAGCTGGCCAACGGCTTGGGGCACCAAACGTAACGGGGTAGAACGCAGTTCGATTTGTGGCCCAATTCCCACAAACGGCCCGGTCACGGTAATGATTTGCCCATCAGCATCGCGCACAGGCTCCCCATCGGCGCCAAACCCAGCAGGCCGCTCTACATATACCGGAGTCAGCTCTAGCGTCAAAACTTGCCCGGCCCGCTCCACTACTACGGGCACAGTATCGCCAGCGGGCACCGCGCTAATCGCAGTAACCAAAGTGGCCCAATCGGTCACCGGCTGCCCGGCAAACGAAGTAACGATATCCCCCGGTTCTAGGCCCGCCAATGCAGCAGGCGCATCCATGAGCTCCGGGTCACAAGGGGTGCCATCCACCGTGGGTAAACAAGTATTTACATTGGCAATTTGATTAGTAGGCGTTGAAGTCGGGATAAGAAAAGCGATAGCGGTAAACAAAAACGCAAGGAGCAAATTTGCCAGAATACCGCCGGCCATTATCAGCAACTTTTTCGGCGCAGATAAGTTGTAAAAAGCGCGGCCTTCTTCGCCAGGTAATATCTCACTTACCGAGTCTTCGCGCGATTGGGCAATAACCTCGCCAAAATAACCCTTGCCATCCACCCGGCCTTGGGGTTTAGGCGGCACCATCCCCACCATCCGGCAAAAGCCACCGATGGGCAGCAGTTTTAGGCCATATTCAGTTTCCCCAACAGTACGCGACCAAATTGTCGGCCCCATGCCAATCATGTATTTGCTGACCCGAACCCCAAACAATTTGGCCGGAATCATATGCCCTAATTCATGCACCCCAATAGACAGGCCGATGCCAGCGGCAATGACCAAAATCCCGATGAGCGGGGTGAGCAAGGCATTCATATGCACTACGCTATGACATCAGCTTGGTCAAACAGTAGCGCCCCGGCTCGGTTGGCCAAGTTTGATGCCTCCCCAAACTACCCAAACATGTAGAGCGAATCAGGTAAAGAGGGCGGCTTACCCACTGATATGCAAAATTTGCGCCGCCCTAGCGCGGGCCCAAGCCTCAGCAGCCTCAACCGCCTCAATGGTTACCTGGCTGGCTGGCACGCCATCATGCTGGGCTAACACCTCGGTTATGGTATCAACGATGGCCAAAAAGTTAATCTCCCCCGCCAAAAACGCCGCGACGGCAACCTCGTTGGCGGCGTTGAAAACTGCTGGATGAGTCGCAGAGGCGGCTAAGGCCTGCCGGGCTAGCTGAACCGCTGGGAAAGTGGCGTCGTCAAGCGGCTCAAAAGTCCAGGTTGCTGCAGTGCTCCAGTCGCAAGGTGCAGCCACACCCGCCAGCCGCGCTGGCCACGATAAGCCCAATGCAATCGGTAAATGCATATCTGGGGGCGACGCCTGCGCGATGGTGGCGCCATCTACAAACTCCACCATAGAATGGACAATGGATTGTGGGTGCACGGTAACCTCAATTTGGTCAGGCAAAACATCAAATAGCCAGCGCGCCTCAATTAATTCCAGTGCCTTATTCATTAACGATGCCGAATTGACGGTCACTACCGGCCCCATCGCCCAAGTTGGATGCTTGAGGGCTTGCGCCGCTGTCACGTTCGCCAATTCACCACGTTTTCGACCCCGAAACGGGCCGCCGCTGGCTGTCAAAATCAACCGGCGCACCTCCCCCGCTGTGCCGCTCCGCAAACATTGGGCAATAGCCGAGTGTTCGGAATCTACCGGCACTATCTGGTCAGCGCGCTGCATGGCTGCCCGAACCAACGCTCCCCCGGCCACCAGAGATTCTTTGTTGGCGAGCGCTAACGTGGAGCCGCCGTGCAACGCGGCGAGCGTTGGGCGCAGGCCGACCGACCCGGTAATGGCGTTTAGCACCACGTCAGCGCCTTCAGCCGCTAATGAGGTGGCCGCCTCAACGCCGGTGCCGTAATTGGCCACGCCAAACTCACGCGCTTGGGCGGCGAGTGCGGCCCGGTGCTGCCCACCAGCTGCCAGCCCAACCACGTCGAAATGATCCGGGTGGTTTCGGATGACATCCAGCGCCTGGGTGCCGACGGAACCGGTAGAGCCTAGGATGACGACACTGCGCTTTTGGGTTACCTCATCGGTGGATTCGATAGGCGCAATATCGCTGGGTTCGACCGGCGCAACCCCTGGGAGCGGTTCAGCCTCTAAAGTCCTATTCGACGCCAAGCAGCACCTCTACTGCCCGGGCAAGAAACGCATCTACCGGCCCTTCTGCATAACCACCATTACCGGATGCGTTTGTGAACGTGGTGCCTCGCAGCTGGGCGGCGGTCAATTGCTCGCGTTGGTCGAAATAGCCAATTAGTTTGTCGCACAAGGTGTCAACCTCGTTAACGTTGTAGCCTGGTGCACCCTTTTCGGCCCGGGCAAACCGGTGCCCAGCCGGGCGCGAGAGCCTGGGGTATAACGTTTTGGCCCGGTCAGCGAGTGCGGACATCCAGGCGTCGGTGCCGTATTTGCCAATGTAATCGGCCCGATGCCGAGCGACAAAGGCGGCGGCCAGCCGGTCCAAGGCGGCGTCCACCTCATGCGTGTCATAACCGCCGCGCACCAGTTCAAAAGACACCGCCTGCACGTCATCCGCGCCGAACCTGTCCGAGCTTATCCCCTCATAAATTGCGCGCGCATGTTGGAAATATTGGTCAACCTCGCGGCGATCATATCCGCTTTGCCATAGCGGCACCGGTTTGAACAACCCTTGCTTCTGAGCCATCGGCCACCTCTCATCCCTGTCATCCTGCGTGCACGAACCATCCGGGCTACTACCACTACCCTAACCATGCGCCGTGGCAAATAAGGTCAATCCGCGCCGACACAAACACAACGCGCAAGGTTCGCGCTCAACCCTGAGTTGGGAGTAATGCCGGGTCGGATTGGAACGGACAGGTCACCGACACTTCAACATTTGGCCCAGTGATAAATACGGTGCCGTATTCCGTACCATTTGCATAACTATCTTGCCAGCGCACGGAGCTATATGCAATGGCAGATACCTGTTCATCCGATATTGGAATTGAGCCTTGCTGGCTAAGTTGGCGGGTGCCAGGGTTTGTCACATATATTTCAGTAACCCAAGGGCCCATCAGGACAAAATGCGTGTCTAGGACGACACGGCAGCCATTAGGGCTAAGGGCGCTAAGTGGACTCAACGTATTGGTTTGGCTCTCGGTAATTGACGCCGGGATAACCGGTACTACCAGTGTGTCTCGATTAAAAATGGACGCGGCGTCCAAAAAAGCAAAGATAGCAACAAACCCAACACCCCAGATTGTCACCGCTGCAATTACCGGCACCAAGACAGTCGCAATTCGCTGCCAGATATGCGGCCTATTTGTCCGGGGTTCCCGACGCCACCAAAGCACCAACAAGGTAATCCAACAACCTAAACCTGCCCCAAATAGTGCCATGATTAGTAGGCTTTGGCTAAAACTAGGTGGCAGCACAAACCAGAAACTTAACAACGGCCCAACTAAAATTGGCGAGTTGAGTAGCAGTTGCCCGGACGCCGCAGCAGCCGCTGCTAATCCAAATAGCAATAGCCCTAACCACCAAAACAGGCGTCGCAACTGCCGGTTTTCGTAACTCCGGTGACGCGCCACAACACTAGTATGCGCTAGTTACCGCGATTTTCCGGGATGCTCTGCCACACTTAAAGTTATGAGTTTCCCGATGATTCCGCCGCCTAGCGATTTGCAGACTTCGATGGCCGCCCAGGAGTTGCTTAATGACCCGTATTGGCGCAAACGCAATTCTCGTTGGAAGTTATGGCCGTGGTTTAGCGCGTTTTTCTTTCTGGGTAGCTTGGGATGGATTGGCTTACTAATTGCCGCTCGGCGTTCCGGCTTGCACCAACTTTGGCGTATCTTTTGTGGGGTATTAGCGCTCAATCTTTCGCCGTTCTTAATCGCTGGCTTTTTTGGTGGTACTCGTTTTGATGGCGATATTCTGAATACCTGGATTTTTCTGGCGTGGTTAGCATCCACTGTCGGATCTATTATCGCAGCATATCGCGCGGAACGTATTTACTTACCGTGGAAAGCCCAACAAGAGGCGGCTGGCTTACCCACCCAAGCGCAATGGTGGCAAAATGCGGCCTTACCGCCAGCCGAATTGGCTGGCCAAGCGGCACGCACGGTGATCGAATTGGATAGAGTGGCCATCGAGTCCGACCAAAAGGCGAGTTTTGCTTTTGCAGCCGACGCGCCCGATGCCGCTCGGCTGCGGCTGATTGCGGACACCCAGCGCCAGCGCGCGAATGAAGCTTTGCGGCTAAATGACTTGGCCGCCGGGTTGCCTGATGGGAGCCCAGCGCAAGCTGAGCAGTACGTTCGGATTATCCAGATTGCACAGCCGCAGTAGAATTCGCTTAGTTAAAGTTTATGGTAGTTACGCCAGCTTAAGGCCAAAAGAATCAGTTTTCATAGGCGCGGGTCTATTGCCTCTGATTCTAACGCTAAAATGGCAAACACTAATTGATGGATTTGCCATAACGGGTCAGCGGCCACAAATTTGGTTAGCGATTCCATTCCCAACCCAAACTCGCGCCAGGCCAAATTCTTTTTCCGGCCTAATTGTCGGTTACGGAGGTTCGCCAGGTTGTCCAAATAGTCTGGGCCGTAGATAATTCGCAAATACTCCCGCCCGCGCACTTTAAGGCCAGGCTGGATTTGGTGTTTTGTGCTATTGCTAGTTAATTGCGGCAGCGGCAAAACTGGCTTAACCACCATACCTTCGCCGCCGTACGCAGTTAGGTCAAGCCACCATGATGTCCCCGCCGCCCGCTGGGCATCGTCGGTCAAATCCACAAACATATGCCGAGTTTGCATAATGAATGGGTCGTTGAGCAGGGCAATCTGCTGCAAATGCCACCGATGCGAGCGGGTGAGCGCATAGACCTCGCCCTCGCCGGCCAGAATCTGGAACGGCGCCAGCGTGATGCCGTCTAGGCCATCCGTGGGCCGGACATATGCGGCATAGGCGTCGCGATAAGCGGCAGCATCAGCTGCCCGATGCTGGACTCGCCCAGCCAAGTCGGCGACATCCAGCCCCCGCGCGGCGGCCTGGGTGAGCAATGCGGTGGCGGGCGGGAAAACGGCATTGGCTGCCGCGCCAACCGCCGCGTATTGCTCCTTAATCAGCCCCAGTGCCTTAGCCGACCACGGTAATAACTCACAATCAAGCGCCAGCCAATCGGTGTTCAGTGCAGCAAATAGCGGCTCAATTGCCGTATGCACCCGCCTGACCAGCGCCTCCCCCAATTCGCCTGGAAAAAACGCCCGACCAGTTCGGGTATATACTGCCCCTAACGCGCACTGCCCGGTACCATCCGGCACGATGCCGAACCGGCGCTCGGCAGCCTGCGCGTCCCGCGCGATTACCGCCACCGCTCGCGAGCCCATATGCTTTTCCTCACACACCACCTCTTGGACGCCAGCGGCTGCGTATTCGTTGAACGCCTGCTCGGGCCACTCCAGAAAACCAGCAGTATCGAGGTCTTTGCCGGAAACAGCAGGGGCCGGCGACATGGTTGGGGGCAAATAAATTAGCCAGCGCGGATCCACCGCAAAGCGGCTCATCACTTCCAACGCCGCCACCGCATTTTCTTCCGGAACTTTCACCCGCCCAGCCAGTTGCGTTTCTAGCCAGCGCGTGCCCGCGACATCGGTTATCTGCAAGACGCTTGGGATTCGTTCGCTCACTTGCGGGGTTAGCGGTTTCGCGGGCTGATAGTATTGCGCTTGCGCCGCCACTGATACAAGTTGCCGTTCTGGATATCGCATTGCGGTCAATTTACCGCCAAAGACGCAACCGGTATCAACGCAGATAGTGTTATTAATCCACTCTGGGTCCAAGGTAGGGGTATGGCCATAAACCACTAGCGCTTTTCCGCGATATTCTTGGGCCCACGGCAGCCTGACCGGTAACCCATATTCGTCGCTTTCGCCGGTAGTATCGCCATAAAGCGCAAACGCTCTAACTCGATTAGATGACCGGCCATGATATGCCTCTTTCAACCCAGCGTGGGCGACAATTAGCTGTCCGTCATCTAGTACATAATACGCAATCAATTTGTCCATAAAGTCTAATGCTTGTTTGCGAAACTCCGGGGTTTCGTTTTCGAATTGCGCTAGGGATTGCTCGATGCCGTGGGTTTTTTGGACTTTAGCGCCTTTGAGCGCCCGAACCAATTTGGCTTCATGGTTGCCTGCCACGCATAGCGCGTTACCGGCTTGCACCATCCCCATAACTAAACGTAAAACGCCGGGAGTGTCCGGGCCGCGATCCACTAAATCGCCGACAAAGATGGCCGTGCGGCCTTCTGGATGCCGGGCATTAACTGGCGAATTGTCTGATAATTCGATAACGTAACCGAGCTTGCTGAGTAATTCGACTAGCTCAGTTAAACAGCCATGGACATCGCCGATGATGTCAAATGGCCCATTTAGTTCGGTTAGATCGTTCCACGATTTTTGGTAAGATATTTGTGCATTAGCAATTTCGCCAGCAGATAAGACGTGTACCCGCCGAAAGCCCTCTTTGCGTAACTGCGATAATGAGCGCTTCAAATCCTCATATTGCCTTGCGATTACTGCCCTGTTCCGGCCCCGCGCGATAGCAAGATTTGGCGGGACATCTAGCACAATCGCATCCACTAATACGTCGTGGTCTTTAGCGAGTTTTACTAATTCGGCGCGGGCGGATTTTTGCACATTAGTGGCATCAACCACTGTTAGTAGCCCGCGCTTTAGGCGGGTGCCAACAATATAATTCAGTACCGCAAAAGCATCTGGTGTTGCGGCTTGATCGGATTCGTCATCGGATACTAATGCGCGGCAAAAATCTGACGATATTACTTGAGTGGGCTTAAAGTGTTGTGCGGCAAAGGTGGATTTCCCCGAGCCGGATATGCCGACTAGCAGCACTAAGCCAACTTTGGGCAGGGCAACTTGGGTGGGTGCGGGTGGTGCGGAGGTGGCTTCGAATCCGCCGCTGTGCGGCGCCGCAACAACATTGACGGGTTCGCCCAGCGGTAGTTGAAGGCTGTCAGTCATGGGTGAACACCCCCAGCTGCGTCGGCGCGCCAACTACGCCATCGGCCGCACCAATCCCAGAAAACCGCACGCGATAACCATATTCGCTGGCCACCCCCGTTGCCCAACTCTGAAACTCGGCGCGCGTCCATTCAAAGCGGTGGTCTTCATGGCGATGGCCGTCAGCGGCCAACCCCGGATATTGCGAGTTGTATTCCCTATTTGGGGTGGTAATGATGACGGCTTGCGGTTTTGCCTCCCCAAATACCACTCGCGCTAAGGCCGGTAAGCGGGGTGGGTCAATATGCTCGATAACCTCCATCAAAACCGCAGCGTCATATCCAGCAAATCTGTCATCCGAATAAGTTAGCGCACCTTGGAATAACGCCAAACGTTCGGCTTGCCGTTCTGAGAGTTCATCAAAATGTAACCGGGAGGCCGCAATTTGCAAAGCGCGATTGGAAACATCTACGCCAGTCACTTTAGTAAATGCGGGTTGCCGGGCTAATCGCACTAATAAGTCCCCCGGCCCGCAGCCTAGGTCTATTACTGTTTTAGCACCCAGCGCCATTAACGTATCCAGCACCGCACTCTGGCGTTGCACTCGCAGCGGTATTTCAGGGGTATTCAGCGCATGGTCGCTGCTGATTTCAATGCCATTGGCACTGCCATTCGCACTACCCAAGTTTGCGATATCGCCCTGAGTGTCGCCGCTATTCAAAGCCAGCGCATCGTCAAGCTCCACCAACCTCATAATGGCAGCCGCCACGTTTTCCCGGCTCCGAGCCAAATACTTCTTGGTAATGAATTCCCGCTCCGGATGATTGGCCAGCCAGCCCTCGCCCACCCGCAATAACTTATCTACCTCGTCGTCATTTTGCCAATAGTGTTTTGCTTCATCCAAAACTGGCAATAAAATAGTTAGTTGATTGAGCGCATCAGCTAACCGCACATTTCCGCGTAAAGTTAAGTGCACATAAGGCGAATCACCCCAATCGGGGAATCTTTCGTCTAACGGAATCGGCACGGCCTGGACATCCCAGCCCAGCGGCGCGAAAACGCGGGCCACATCAGCCGCGCCGCCCCGCGCAGGCAATACGGGCACCACAATCTCCAACGGCACCGGGCCATCAGCCAACCCTTGGCGCGAGTCGCACCTCCCACTTCGGGCCGTGCTAAAGACGCGGCTTAGCGCGGCACCCAGCATTGACCCGGCAGCGTAGGAGCGGTCGTTGACGTACTGCGCCAACGCAAAGTCGCCGCTGCCTTGCCGCGCCCGCTTGGCGAGCCGTTGTTGGTCTATTTCGAGCAGCAAAACGCAGGTACACCGCTGGGGCGTCGCCTCTGGGAAAAACACGGTGGCGGTGCCCACGGATAGGCTGAATTGTTGCACTCGGTCGGGATGCTTGTGCAGCAGGTAGCCTAAATCCGTGGCTGGCACCGAGGTGTCAAAGCCGACTGAATTAGGGCCGTTAGGCTCGGAGCCGGTCGCAGCGCCACCGAACATGGTGATTGATAGCAGCATGGGCTACCCGCCCGCCCGCTAGTTCTCGTCGGCAGCAAGTTGGCCGCAAGCGCCATCTATTTCCGAGCCTCTGGTGTCGCGCACCGTGGTGGGAATCCCCGCCGCCCGGAGCCGCTCCACGAATTCGTCTTCAACCGCCTTGTCGCTGGCCGTCCAGATGGAGCCCGGCGTAGGGTTGAGCGGGATTGGATTGATATGCACCCAACCCCGCCCACGCTGATTTAACTTTTTGGCGAGCAAATCGGCGCGCCAGGCTTGGTCGTTCATATCTTTGATCAGCGCGTATTCAATGGAGACCCGGCGCCCGGTGGCATCAAAGTAAGCACGAGCGGCGTCCAGCGTTTCGGCTACCCCCCATCGGGTGTTGATGGGCACTAGCTCATTGCGCAGGTCGTCATCGGGGGCATGCAGGCTGAGTGCCAGCTTGACCGGGATGCCCTCGCCAGCGAGCCGATGGATGGCTGGTACCAGCCCAACCGTGGAAACCGTAAGATGCCGCGCGCTCAGGCCCAAGCCTTGGGGCGCTGGCGCAATCAGCGTTCTGATGGCGTGCAGCAGTGGCTTGTAGTTGGCCAGCCCCTCCCCCATCCCCATAAACACGATGTTGTTGAGCCGAGTGGGGCTGAACTCCCCCTTATGGTCGGGAATCTCGCCATTTGTTAATGAGTGCAAGGCGGCACGCACTTGGTCAACCATTTCGCCAGCACTCAAATTACGGAACAGCCCCATCTGACCCGTCGCGCAAAATGGGCAGGCCATCCCGCAGCCAACTTGGCTAGAGATACAAAGCGTAGTGCGGCTGGGATAACGCATCAAAACAGATTCAATCTTTAACCCGTCAAATAAACCCCATAACGTTTTGACGGTGGTGCCTTTGTCGGCAGTTAAACGTTTTATTGGCTTGAGCAAAGGCGGGAACAAAGCGGCCTGTAAATCCGCGCGCGCCGCTGCCGGAATGTCAGTCCAGTCCTCATGGTTGGCGGTGAATCGGCTAAAATAATGATTCTCTAATTGGCTAGCCCTAAATGTTGGCTGGCCCAATTCGGTGACGATGACGCGCCGCTCATCTGGGGTGAGGTCCACAAAATGCTTGGGCGCCTTACCCCGCCGGGGCGCTTTCATCCGCAGTGGAGTGTCATGTGCCTCTTCGCTAGGGCGGACTTGCCGGGGGGTGCTCATGTGACGGCCTCAAAGATTCGATATTGGTCGGCGATTGATAACAGTAAAAACACAAATGGCGCACTAAACAAAATAGAATCGCATCTATCCAAGATGCCGCCGTGCCCGGGTAAGATATTACCCATATCTTTGATGCCCAGGTCGCGTTTTAGCAAGGATTCCGAAAGGTCACCCAAAGTAGAAGTCACTGCCGTCATAATACCCAGCAGGATGCCCAACCAGATGGCAGAACTAAACAGGCTAGCCACCAACCCGGAACGGCCTGGCGCTGTCCAAGGTAAACCCAACACCCAATGGGCACCCAGAATACCAATTAAGGTAGTGAGCAAAACCGAGCCGATAAACCCTTCCCAACTCTTTTTGGGGCTGACCGTGGGCGCCATCGGGTGTTTCCCAAACAAAACCCCAGCAAAGTAACCGCCGGTATCGTTGGCGACCGACAATAGTATCAATACTGCAATGCGCCAGTTCCCGTTATGTTGGCTCAGCAACAAAATCAAAAAGCTAGCCATTAACGGCAAATAAGTGGCCGCCAAAATGCCAGCTAAGATATCTCGCCGCGAAACCGGTGCCCGCTCTAAGTAAGCGATGGCTATTTGCCAAACTGCGATGGCTACCGCAGTAGCGACAAACGCGGTCAGTAAGGCCACCGAACCCCACAAGAACGCCGAGACAATCATCGCGACCATGCCAGCCAATAACGGCCAGATTGGCAATTCTAGTTTGGCGTGCGAAAAAGCAGCTTTCAACTCCCAAAGGCCAGCGCCGATTACTATTGCAACCAAGATGACGAATGGCTCTGGGCGGAAGGCCAGCGTTAGCGCAAGTAAAGCCAGCAGACCGAGCCCTACGGCGGTGGCGGCAGGCAGGTTGCGCCCGGCGCGCGACTTTTTCGGTTCCGCTGCGACCGGCTCTTGATCCGCAGCAACCGACTCCCCATCCGCAGCAGATTCAAAGTCAACAATAATGGGCGACTCAAGCACCGGCGGTTCAATAAGATCAACCGCCGGGAGGCTATCGTCATTAGCGCCCATAACTAGACTTCAAGGAGTTCGGATTCTTTGGCGGCCAGCAGTTGGTCAATTAAATCCACATGCTTTTTAGTGAGATTATCCAACTCGTTATGGCCCCCACGGCCCTCATCCTCACTAATATCGCTGGCCTTGACTGCCTTGTTTATCTCATCGTTGGCCTTGCGCCGCACATTACGCACCGAAACCCGAGCTTCTTCTGCCTTATGCTTGGCGAGCTTGACGTACTCCTTACGCCGTTCCTCAGTGAGCGCAGGCAAATTACAGCGAATAGCCACGCCATCATTAGACGGGTTAACGCCCAAATCCGAATTGCGGATAGTCTTTTCAATGGCGGCCATCGAACTCTTATCAAACGGCGTAATCAAAACTGTACGCGCCTCGGGGATATTGAACGACGCCAGTTGCTGCAAAGGCGTCGGCGCCCCATAATAATCCACCAATAACTTAGCGAACATGCCTGAATTAGCCCGGCCAGTGCGAATCCCGGCAAAATCCTCTTTCGCTACTTCAACGGCTCGATCCATCTTGTCCTCGGCTTCTAGGACAGTTGTTTCGACATCGAACTCTTCTTCCGCTGCCATTATTTACCCTTACTATTTAGGTGTTACTTCGGTTCCTATTTTTTCGCCCAATAAGGCTCGCGTTACATTGCCGGGTTCTTCCAACCCGAACACGCGCATTTCAACGCCGTTATCCCGTGCCATAGCCATCGCCGTCGAATCCATCACTGCCAGTCTACGCTCTAGCGCTTCGTCAAATGTCAAGCTCTGATAAAGTGTTGCGGTTGGATCTTTCTTTGGGTCGGCACTATAGACGCCATCTACGCCGTTTTTGCCCATCAAAACCTCATCGCAACCGATTTCCAACGCCCTTTGGATGGCTACCGTGTCGGTGGAAAAATACGGCATCCCGGCGCCAGCGCCAAAGATGACGACTCGCCCCTTTTCCAGATGCCGAATTGCCCGTAACGGAATATACGGCTCGGCCACCTGCCCC
>JGI24699J35502_11133928_pt1 | contig 19724 bp, 18 predicted proteins | sample TergutMp193P4_FD_35502 | JGI IMG/M metagenome (IMG submission 35502) | reverse complement strand
CCCGCGACAAGCAATATGACGTGGTCATCATTGACACCGCTGGCCGCCTGGGTATTGATAAAGACCTAATGCAGCAGGCCGCCAACATTCGCGCGGCCACCGACCCGGATGACGTGCTGTTCGTCATTGACGCCATGATCGGTCAGGATGCCGTTGCGACCGCTAAGGCTTTCCAAGACGGTGTGGGCTTTACCGGCGTCGTGCTGGCTAAGCTGGATGGTGACGCGCGCGGTGGTGCGGCGCTATCAGTGGCTTCGGTTACTGGCCGCCCCATCATGTTTGCCTCCACGGGCGAAAAACTCACTGACTTTGAGGTGTTCCACCCCGACCGGATGGCGTCGCGCATCCTGGACATGGGCGACATCCTGACCCTCATTGAGCAGGCCGAACGCGCTTTTGATGCAGCCGAGGCCGAAAAGATGGCCGCCAAGGTCGCCAAGGGTGAAGATTTCACGCTGGCAGACTTCTTGGTGCAAATGGAGCAAATGAAAAAGATGGGCTCCATGAAAAAGATGCTGGGCATGTTGCCGGGCATGGGGGAGATGCGCGAGGCGCTGGACAACTTCGATGAGCGCGACGTGGACCGCATCAAGGCCATCATCCAGTCCATGACGCCACAGGAGCGCGAGCAGCCGAAAATCATCAACGGCTCCCGGCGTGCTCGGATTGCCAGGGGTGCTGGCACCACCACCACCATGGTTAATCAGCTGCTAGACCGGTTTGCCGATGCGCAAAAGATGATGCGACAATTCAACAAGGGCGGCGCATTACCGCCGATGCCTGGGATGCCTGGCTTTGGTGGGCGCGGTAAAAAGAGTTCTGGCCGCACAGCAGCACCAGCCAAGCAGGTTAAGGGTAAGGCCAAGTCCGGCAACCCGGCCAAGCGCGCCCAGCAAGAACGCGAAGCCCTCACCAAAGCGCTCGGCGGCCCAACCGTGCCAGCCCCAGCCACCCAAGGCAGCGCCTTCGGCCTCTAGGCCAGCAACCAGCTTGCATCGCTGCTAGCGGCTGCCGACTTTTCCGGCATCGAACCTGCGGACACTCATTTCAGGAGCGAGTGTGGTAAAGCCGTCCAAAGTCGAGGTGTATTCCGGTGATTGATGACGATGAATTTGTCCGGTTATTTGAGGCAGAGGACGAAAGTTATCTCCAATATCTCGACCTTGACAACCCTCGCCGTCCAGGCATGGAGACGCGCACGATGGCTTTTGATTTGCCTAAACCCGAGTTTGACGCGGTTGCTGCTGCTGCGGCCAAAGCTGGGACAACGCCACAGCGCTTAGTTGCAACTTGGGTAACAGAGCGCGTCCGCTGGTAGGCGCCAGCAAGGCAAACGCACCTCGAAACTAGCGGCGCCTAACACACGCAAGGGATTAGTAGTCGAAAAACTCAAGTTCGTCGAATCGCTCAAATAGGTTCTTCCCGTCAAGGAATGGAAGTATTTTTAGCTCTTCTGGTGTTTTGGCAACGCCGTGATAGGGGTAAGCGATGGGCGGATTCTCAGCATACCCACCGGATTCCCGGAAAGATTTAGGTTCGACAATTATCCAGCCAAAGCCATACCTGTTTTCTAGGTAGTAGTCTTCACCTCGGTAGGTGAAGGAAAAGTCATCGCTACTATCGATGACTTCATCGATATGGTTGGGAGTCTCATCGTCAACATATGCCTTAATAAATTCAGTTTCCATTTTGGTATTCCTCCCAAATCTTCATTACTTTTGATGCAATCCGCTTCTCAGCGGATGTTAGTGGCCTTGCTGGTCGCCCAGTCTTGTTGTCATAACCATCGTGGGTATGGATACAACCATTCGCAATAATGGCGGTAGTGAACAACGGATTGATAAAGGACTGTTAACTTGGCATTATATCTTTACCCTAATGTTGCGGGGGCGTTTTAGTTTTGGCAGCGGTAATTGCTCCGCTGCTGTCAAGCGCTCGTAACTGTTAAATAGTGCGGCCAAACGCTGCTCATCAGCTTCGGTGGTTTAGCCTGTCGCGCCGTACTGAGCCTGTCGAAGTGAAACCACCTTGAGTCCAAACACGGCATCAACGGCACGATCAAGTTGGGCGTGGGCGGCCAGTAATTCTGGACGAATAAAGTTGGGGACGTATTGCTCGCGCGCAAAGGTGGTACCGCCAAAATCGCCTCCCGCCTTAACTGGAGTACCGGAACCCGCCTAAAATCTCCTGCTAATCCCCGCACATATTTGCTGGGCAGGCAACAGCCCGAGTCTTGGCAGCGGCATGGCCTTGCTTGACCAGAAAGTCGTGGACATCTGTTGCGGATACTCTCCAGTGCGTCCCTGCTTTGTGCCCTGGCAATCGTCCTTTTTGGATATCCGAAATAACCGTTTGACGCGATACTCCAAGCACCTGCCCAGCTGCAGCCGGTGAATACTCCTCTTGATCCGGAATCACCATTGCGCCACAGCGCTGCTCCAGAATTATCAAGCTAAGGAACTTAGCTGCGGTGTCTTTTGGCACGGTCACGGTGATACCTACATGAGCGCAACCAGTCGCAAGACTTTGGCGGACTACCGATTCGGCCTCACCAAGAATCTGAGAATCAACTGTGCTGTAGTGCTTATCCACAGAGCCAGAATAGGCTGCTAACTGACGTAACTGACGGAAATCCACGCCAAAAACTTATAAATCGGGTAAAAACCTTGTCTGATTGCTTACACATCTTCCTGAAAATACGAATGTCGAGATACAATGATTTCCATGAGCAGCACCATCGCCGAGTGTATTGACGAAATCCTGGCGTGCCACAATTGGTCGCAGGCTGATCTTGCTGACGTACTCGGGTGGGGGCAACAAGCATTGTCGGAAATCATGCAAGGCAAGCGACGGATTGATGCGTCCCAGTCTTTGGCATTGGCAACGGTAAGTGACCATTCGCCAGAGGATTGGCTCGCTCTCCAAACCAAAGCTGATATTGCCGAGGCCATGCGTTCAGTAAAAACATTAGCTGAGTTAGCCGAGATTCGCAAAAGAGCCGATTTGGAAGAAATCGCACCTGTCCGCCAGCTAATTGCTCAGAAGATTATTCCACGAACAAAGAATGCTGCCGAACGAGAAAAAGCCGTTACCGAATTATTGGCAGATGGCTATGTGCCGGGCACAGCCGCAAAGAAAACTGATGGGCAACCTGAATTCAACCGCATCCAGAATGCCTGGCTCGCAATAGCCGCACGGCGGGCTCGGCAGATGCAGGTCGCAGAATTCGATGCTGGAAAATTCGCAATGTTAGCTCAATCCTTACCGCGCATGGTTAAAAACGTGCAGGATATTGGGCAGGTTCAAGCCTGGTTCGCCGCTGCGGGTGTCCCACTCATTTATGTACCCCCCCTGCCCGGTGGGAAAATTGACGGAGTGTCATTTTCTCTGGAAACCCATCCCGCCATTGCGATAACTGGTCGAGGGAAACGGTTCGACAAAATATTCTATACTATTTTGCATGAAGCCTCACATATCGTAAATGGACATTGGTTAGAGGCTGTAAATCTCCGCGAAAATGAAGAATGCTATGGCGGAACAACCAAACGGGAACAAGAAGCAGATCAACTGGCAACCTTTTGGCTTTACCCCAATGGGATACAACCGCCAAGGCCATTAACCAAACAAGCAATCACTCAGTTAGCAGCCAATAACGACGTCGCCAAGGATATGGTAATTGGACATCTGCAACATATCCAAGCCTTACCTTGGCGAACGATATTCGCCAAGGAAATCGGAATGTTAAGCGAGGAGGAACTAAAAGCCTGGGCATAACCGACATTTGAAAAACCGTTGGGTAGGTGTCGCCAAACACCTACCCAACTAAAAAGCCATGACGGTTCGCACCCGTCACAGAAACCACCCAGCTAGCAGGCTTAGGAGGTCTACTAATGCTACACCCATCATCTAACTACACGCTCGGGCTGGCGCTGAGTATCCCACGCCGAACCGATAAGCGAGATGTCTGGAATGCTTATCTGCTCGATGAAAATACCCACTACGCCGGGAAGTGGGAGCTGCCCGCTCTACCTCCCAGCACGTTGATCCCAGAGCAACTAATCCGCTATACAGACACGCGGACTCGCCATGAACCTAACGCGGTGATCCATTGTTATCAAGATGATTACAAATTTGGGGTCATCTGGAACAATCCAGGGCCTTGTATCAAAAGATTCCAGAAGTTCGCCGGAGCCATCGGCCCCGATTTCTCCGTCTATCGCGAAATGCCACTCAACTTACAGTTGTCGAGTGTTTATCGGAGCCGCGCCATCAGTTACTGGTGGGCACGAAATGGCATAACTGTAATTCCAAACGTGGTTTGGGGTGACGCTCGTACCTATGAATTCTGTTGGGACGGATTGCCAACTAATTCGGTATTAGCAGTCTCAACACTAGGTAGCGCCAAGCACCGAATTGACAAAGAAATCTTTGCCGCCGGATTTCTCGAAATGTTAGACCGCCTTACACCATCGGACGTGATTGTTTATGGCGCATACCGCGATGACATGATCCCACCCCTGTGGGCGAGCCGAACCAACATCCACCACTTCCCCGGCCACACCACCCAAATGTACCGAGGCAAGGAGGCATAAAATGGGACGCGGACAAGGCATTGGCCTATTCAGGAACACGGTAGGCGCTCGCGCAGCACATAAAGCGACCAATAACGCCAGCAATTCGGGTGGCGCGGCACAGTCTCGGCAACCAACAACTCAACCAGCTGGTAGTGCCAAGCGCGAGCATCTGCTAAGTCAAGTCACAAATCCTAAATTGCGAGATGCAATTAAAGGACTTTACCGAGAAGGAGCTACAGTAGGCGACGGCGGCACCGCTGATGCAATCCGTCAGGAATCTAAGACTGGAAATCCAGTCGGAGATAAGGGGTTCCATGCCGAGAAAGGGCGCGGCAGATTGCGGCAATTGAAGAGAATTATCAATTCGAGAGATTTGACTGCCATTGAGCGTAAGATTACAAACGAGCTTATCGCTGACCTTGAAGATGCCTTGAAAGGGGTAAAATGATGGATTCGCCAAGATGGAATCAGTTGTTAATTCATAGATTCCCGGAACTGGACGCCAAGTACCGCAAGGAAATCACTTGGGGTGATGGGGAGATTGATGACCCTGGAACCCATGTCATCTATAGCGATGTCTTCGCAGACGAAATCGAGAAGTTGCTAGAATCTGGTGACCTATTGGCAACGAAAGGGTACTTCGCATTCATCGAAGAACTACTCGATATGGGCGACAAGTATATCGAGAATGTTGTTACGGTAAGCGTACTTGAAAACTTGTTCTATAGTACGCTTGATCGCAATCAAGTAAAAAAACTTCTTGGACCAGCTGCGCTCAAGATTTGGAAAGGGTACGAGCAGTTTGACGCTAACCAGAAACGCGTTAATGGATGACCAAATTTCAGTTATCAACTGCTGCTTAGGTGCGGCAGAAACTAATACACTAGGCGCGGCGGGGGCGTTTTGGTTTTGGCAGCGGTAGTTGTTCCGCTGCCGTCAAGCGCTCATAACTGCTAAATAACGCGGCCAAACGCTGCTCATCAGCCTCGGTGGTTGAGCCTGTCGAAACCACCTTGAGGCCAAACACGGCATCAACGGCGCGGTCTAGTTGGGCGTGGGCTTTCAGTAATTCCGGCGCCATTGCCAAAGGATTGTAAAGGTCAGCAAGTGAGGGTGGCTTCCGGCCAGCAGCAATCGCCCGCTTTGTCAATTCTGCGCGCGCGTCCAGCACCGCTTGGCCGCCAGCAATAATAGCCGCCCGCTGTTCATCGGTAAGCTCGGGAATTGGTAGGTTATTCCAAACGATAGTGTTTGAAAATGACGGGTCGGATTTTAGGCGTCCGCCAACCGCTTTCTGCCAAGCCATAAACGCTGATGACGATATAAGCGCAAAACCCAATCCGTCGGTATCCTCGCAAACATATACTTTGTCCCCGGCAATAATGTCCGGTGATAGTAGCGCGCAAGTTGCCCAGCGTCGTCGTTCGGAAAAAACCCTTGGGATGCCGAGGTATTGGACGGTTGGCTGATGATTCTCTTGGAATAAATGAGGTGTGGCAGCATCGCGTTTTGTTGCCGCTTTTTGAGATGATAACCGGAAATCGCGCACTGCTTCCAACCTATCGCGCAAGATAGCAGATTTATTAAGGTCGGTGGGGTCAAAATCCACCAGCCATAAGCACCAGCGGTCAAGGTTGTTAATCAGCTCCTCGCCCATGACATAGCGGCGTAAATACTTGGCAGCTATTGGGTCAGCCGCCACCGCGTCGTAATCGTCGGCTTCAACAATCAAACCGGCTTTACCAACGCGCCGCAATTCCCTTGAGCCATCTGTCGGCTGCGACCCCCGCTGCAGCGTTTGGGTCGAAGCCGACAGATGGCTCATCCTCTTATCTACAAGCACATTAGCACCGTCAATTAGATAAGCGTTAATCTGTTGTTTCACGGGTTCAGGGCGCGGCTCAGATTTAGAGTTATCGTAGTAGTATAAAGTTTCCTCAGAAGTGCGGCGATTTGATTTGTAATAGCCAGTAATAACACAATGCACGGACGCAGCCCCAGGAGCTTCGCTAGACCAGCTAAATGTGCGGTGAGCGAACTTTAAACGCCAGCCATGACTAAAGATATATCTGAATAATGCAGGGACTGGTTGTCCTTGCGTTATTGAATTAGTGCTAACAAAAGCAAACTCGCCACCCATCTCAGGTTTATCGAATAGTTGAACAGCTTTCGCAAACCAAGCGGTGACATAATCTAAATAGCCATCATAGTTTTTGCCCCAAACAAGTTTCATGTCCTCTGTCTGTTCAGGAGTTTTACCATACTGCCCAATAAACGGCGGATTACCCATAATGTATAAATGTTTAGTAGGCCCGGTAATGGTTTCCCAATCAGTCCTAAGCGCATTGCCAACATGAATACTGTCATTGCGCGTTAACGGTAAAGTAGCTGGCCCGCGTCCCAGGGCTTGCTCCATCGCCTGATTCGCTTGATGGTCAGTCAAGTGCAGCGCTGTAGCCGCAATCCGGGCAGGCCATTCCTCAAGTTCGATGCCAAAAAAGTGTTCCATCCGCACGGCCAAATCGGTTTCATCAAAGAACATAGTGCGGTCAAAACTCGTATCGGCTCGCTTGCCACCCTGCCCTAAAGACTGTAGCTCTTGTAGTCTTAACAAAATGTCTAAATTAAGTTGCCGTAATTCCCGATAAGCAATAACCAGAAAATTACCGCAACCAGCCGCGCTGTCGAGGAATCTAAGTTCTGATAAATGTTTCAATAAAGCCCTAAGTTTAGCTGATTCATTTTGGGAATCGTCAAATCTTTGGCGTAATTCATCCAAAAACAAAGGCCCAATTAGCTTTAAGATGTTCTTTTCAGTAGTATAATGCTCGCCCAATTCGCGGCGAGCTTCTTTGCTTTCACCGCTTGGAATAGCGAACCAAACACCGCGGGGCTAATCGCCGCCCAATTAAACTGGCAACACTCTAATAACCGCTCACGCATCTTGGCGTCAAAACCCGGAATTGGTAAAGGTTCAGCAAAAATATCCCCGTTCGTATACGGAAACGCCAGAATCAACTCATCTTTAGTTAGTCGCTTTTCTGGTGGCCGGGATAGCGCTTGGAATAGTGATGTCAGTTGCGCGCCTAGGTCGCTACCGTCCTCGCTGGTGCGGTCGAGTAAGAACTGGAAAAACAAGTCCCGCTCCCAAACGCCAGCATCATCAGCAAACAAGCAAAACAGCGTCCGAACCAGAAAAACGCTGGCTTCATGGTCATCATAACCAGAATGTTCCACGCTTCATAAAGGGATGCCATTAACTTAGCGGCCTTAATGCTGGCCGCTTCCTGCTCCGCTCTAGTGGCCGCTTTCATCGTGTAGCCAGCAAAGAACCGCAACCTATCAGCATTAACCACAAACTCCACTAAATCAAACTCAAAAACATCCTCCCCAGCGGGGGCTTCCAAATCCAGCAACCGCAACTTCTTAAAATTGCTGGTAAGCACATAACGCGGGGTCTCATTCTTAGGTAAATCGTCAATATAATCTAGCGCTTGCTTTTCCGCTTCCGCCAAGTCCTTAACCGTGGCGGACTTCATCTCAATAACCGCCACGCCGGGAATCAGCGCATCAATATATCCCTGCCGCCCCGTCGAGCTCCGCTTGGTGCGCTTCTCATAAAACGCCGCACGGGTCTTAGTAATGCCATAAACAGCCAACAAATCGCGGATAAACTGATTCGCTTCTTGCCGCTCATCGCCAGCCGAACCTTGCCAGTCACGGATAAAACCACCCGCGCGCGTCCGAATCTCATTAAGAGCCAAAGGCAGCGCCATAGAGCCAACAATAGTGGAAACCGGGAATTGACCGCGCGCTTAGGTACCGTGTGCCTCGCGCGATGACCTTACGCTTGCTATACGCTTGCCATACGAGATGTCCATGCGCTTGCCATACGGGGTGCCAATAAACATTGTAAACATGCCTTAGAGGCTACCGGCGCCTTGGTTGCGTTAATGTTTTTCTATTTGATTAGCTAGCAAGTTCATATTTGGTGGTAATGGGCTGCCCGAGTTCGGATGTAAATAGCCAAGTTTTACTATTGTTGTCATAGCGCATTTTAAGGTTGTGCTGATCCGTAAAGCCGTGGTGATACCAGCAAAGGAGAGCCGAGTTTTCGGCGCTGGTGTCTCCACCGTCAGCCCAGTGGTTGATGGCGTGGTGGACTTCGCAACGCTGCGGCGGTTGATCGCAGCTCGGATAGACACAATGTTTATCTCTGGCAATAACGGCAGCGCGAACATGGGCCGGGACGGTACGTTGGCTACGACCGACATCTATGATTTGACTATCAGGGCCGAATACGATGCGGCGGATAGCACTGTCGCAAGCAAAGCGTTTAAGTTGGCTTGGTGCGAGATAACCGTGGCCGTCGGCGTAGGTAGCGAAATCGGCGGACGGGTCAGCGAAGACTGCGGCGTTAAGTGCAGGGGGCGATGCCTCGAACGCGGTTGTTTTGGAAGCTGGCCGATTGGCGATGGTGGTTTCGACATTCGCGCCCGGTGATCCCCACTGAGGCTGAGAGCTTTATCCATCAGGTTATTGACAGCGGTTTTGACCATCAGGCCGTGGGGTTTAGTCCGCAATGATGGTGCGTTGGCTGGATTGCGGGTCAAGCCCGCAATGACGGTAGGGTCGAGTCCGCAATGACGGAGCGAGTTGAGTCCGCGATGACGGTGCGTTGGCTGGGTTGTGGGTTGAGCCTGCAATGACGGTGTGGACTACCGCCAGGGTACGGAGCGGACGAATACCCAGTCGTGGGTGCTGACCTCGCCAACCACGACGCTGTTCAGTATCAGAGCGTTGTCCACGATGTCGACCACATACTCCCGTTGCCGCTCGTGGCCACCCGATACTAGGGTGACAAGTAGGCGCCCGGTACTTGTTATCTCCCATTCGATATTAGCAGCGCCAGACGCACCCGCGCCATGATACTGAACGCCAGTGCCATCCGCGATGAACATCCAGCCTCTATTGATAGTGGAAACGTTAGGGGTTTTCCAATAACCAACAAGCATTTGCGCTAAGTTGGAACGGTCGGCAGCCAAAACTTGATCGGATTCAATAACCCGGCGGTAATTCCAATCGCTATGGACAACCTCACCGGTGGACAATTCCCGGCTACTCAGCAGGCTCAACACCCCGCCATCGGTCCGCACGGCATAAGTGCGTTCGCGGAAGATGTCGGTTGCTGGAATTACCAGATTGCCCTGATCGTCCATTTCCCAAGTAAACAAATCTCGGATGTCGTCGCCCCAAATACTGGCATTCCAGATGCGTTCGCCAGTGCCATCGCCGTAAAAACGCCAACCAGTACCTATGGTGCCACGCCAAATACCCTGGATGGACTCGGCAGTTGCCACTTCGCCGATGGCGTTATGCCGCGCGCGAGCTCCAGTTTCCGGGGTGGTGGCTATGGTTATTACTATAATCAGCACAAATGCGGCCACAACGAGGCCAGCGATGAGGCCAATAGCGCGCTTGCGCCGGTTGCGGTGGATTGGGTCCCAGCCTTTGCGCTTAGCCCAATCAACGCACGAATCGCACAAGGCATCAGCACGGCGCTTGGACGGGGACTGATTGTGCTCCGCGCACACACTCATGTGGCAGTTATGGCACGAGAAGAAGTTGCGATTCAGGTCGCGTTCGCGCATATTACCTGCGAAAACGGGGACGCAGCATGGTTCGCAGTCATTACACAACGGACCCATCCGCAACACACGGTTGGTGCGAGCCTCATAAACGGGGTGCATGGTGCGATGCTCGGCGCAGGTCGGCGCTTTACAGCGAGTACAGCACGTCTGGCAGTAGAATGGGGATTGTAGCGGGGCTTGGTGTGCCCAAGTGTCGCAATTCAACTCTGCCTGATCGCAGCACGCCTTTTCATTGCGCCGTACCCATCTCGGTTGCTCATGCGGGACGGGACTCACCGGCGAGATAGGCTGGCGGCTGCCTTGGGCTGCACCATCGGTTGCTGCAGCCGACGCTGGTTCGCTCACCGGCGCTGAAACTAGGTCAGCCAACGTCACTTCGGGCTTAACTACCGGCGCGGTCGGGGAGTCTTGCATTACTTCCAGCCGGTCCCAATGGGTTTCGTCAAAGGCGCCTAAGTCAACAACACTGATATCGCCAATCTGCTCATCAACGTCAATAATATTGTCGAGGGCAGCGGCTCGGCGGATGCTATCTTCCAGCTTAGTTAGTTCTGCCGCAATATAGTCAGGATGTTGGAAAAGCCGATAATCGCTGAGCAGCACAGCCATCTTTTGATAAATCAGCAAATAAAGTTCTTTCCGGCGAGCGTAAATGATGTGCCGTCGGAACGCCAATATCTCAATGGTGGTGCCAATGCCTAGCACCGCTAAACTGATCAAGATGCCGGTGGGATCCACTAACAGGCTTATCGCCGCCGGAATCATCAATAACGCCACAAAGGTCTCAATGGCACTGAACTTAATGCAGAGACGGCGATAGTGGTTAAACTTTTCGTAATAGACTTGCGCTTGCGCTTCTTTGTTAGTGCGCAAAGCAATCATCTGCGCATGGAGCCGCGCAGTTACTTTATCGCTAACATTCTGCTTTGCGATCTTGACCGGTTCAATCTCGGTGGCGGTAAGCATAAAGCGCTTTTCGGCGGCTTTGAAAGTGCGCTCATATTGATATACTTGTTCTTCATCGAGCACAGTATCGGCACAGATGTTGTGGCGGATGGCGATTAGTGATGACACTAAAGACGGCGTGAGCTTCTTGGCCTTCATATCGCGCAGTTGGGTGGTAACCAATGCCATCTGGGCGAAGCTCAAAATAGCGCCACCCAAGATGAATGTACCCGCTGCGGCGAGGCCGTCACTTAATGCCCAAACGGCGATTGACAAGACAACCAGCGGAATTACCAGCAGCGCCCCCAACAACTCGAAGCCATAGAACTTCAAGCTACGGCGATGGACGCGCCAAAAGTCGTCGGTGTACTTCATGATTTGCACGTCTTTGCTGCGCAGCAAATCTTGCATCGCATCGGACTGTTCCACATAGTCGCGTTGGGCTAATACGGAATCGACAAATGAAACGAGCCGCATTTTGGCGGCTGGCGTCAAATACCTAACCTGCGCTAACCGCTTAAACTCTTTAATGCCCTTGGATATCTTTTTCTGCCGCAGCATCCGTTCGACGATTACCGGATTACCACCCGAAATCTCCTCAATCTCGGTGAGGGTTATCTGTTTGGTAAAATCGGTCGCGAAGTACAACTCCCGGATTTTTTGCTTAATGGCCCAGTTGCGATAAACAAAGTCGGAATCGTCATTGTCTAATTCAAATGGGTGCTCTTGCATCCACAGGGTGGGCAGTTCGCTGGGCACAAAGGCGTGCACGCTAATGTCTTTATTCCATTGTTTGATGCGGATGTAGTTTAAGTACGGATGCCAGAGGTACTTTTTGGTATATAACTCATCATCGTTATTCAAAAAGTTGGTTTCCACTGCCAGCACATCTTTTTTCATTTGTGCTAGGGTATTACTGCGTTCGGCCAGCGTGCGATTCAACTCGAAAATCAGTTGGGACAATAAACCCGCAGATTTAGTTTCTTGGCGCCGTAACCGAATTAAGGGAATAGGCGTAGCGAATAACAGCACTGCCATCGTCCAAGCAATGACGGCGGGGGTAATAGACGAGGTATTGCCTCGATAGAAATCGCCAGTGGCATTAACAGCTAAGACGAAGGCGGCAAGCCCCAGCACAATGGCAGCGATGATACCAAGAACGAGGTAAGTGCGGCGGCGTTCATGCCACTGGATGCGCCCCCGGTATTGCGTCATCTGCTGCTCTTTCGCGGCTCGGAACTGCGTAAGAGTATCGGCGCTAGACGGCGACTTGGTCAGATTACCGGCTTGTTGCTCGGCAAGTTGGAGTTGGGGGTGCGACCGGTTGCGGGCAAGTAGTTGCTCGGTGGGCATGGCGGTATCCTCGTTATATTCAGCAAACGTCAGAGTTTCAGGCAAAGTTAAGTTGGACAAGATTACCATCCAGCGGTTTCACCAACAAATTCCGGTCAATCTCTAATTCAATCAGCGCCAACGGAATCAATTAACGCCAGCCTATCCGACGCGAAGCGCACCGAACAAGACTCGCCCGGTTGCCAGTAAAACTACCGCCGCATGCCCTAAAATGGAGCGCATGAGATACTGGCGGCCACTAGCCTGGTTGGCGATTATTGTGGGGGCGTTCTTAACATTGAGCTGGCTGGGCCACTGGCTAAGGTGGATGCTATGGCAAGTGCAAGCCTCGCTGGGACCGTTGCTGCTGCTCGCGGGGATAATCGCGCTGGTCGCATTTAAGGGCAAGCGGTTAGCTAACCGGCGGCGCCCGTAGCGGATCTCCGGCAGCTGCCGTTGCAATTAACAAACTAACGAACATGTCTCAGCGTCAGGTGCACCCCGGCAGCCGGTTCCAGCGCTCCCACCACAATCGGCATCTCAAGCGGGTTAAGCGAATAAACTGGCTTGGCCAATTACCTCGAATTGTGATTATTGGGGTGGCGTTGTTGTGCCTAATTCTGGGCTTCTGGGGCTTTTCCATCTATGCCCGCACCCCGAATTTCCCGCAGGAATGGCAGACCGGTCGCCTTGAGTTTTTGTACTATACGCTGCAACTGTTCGTGGGGGCCTCTGGCCCGGTCAGTGGGGCCGCCGACATGGCGTACGTGCCCTGGCAACTCCAAGTAGCCCGGTTGTTGGCGCCAGCCGCTGCCGTGGTGGGTGCGATTGCTGCAATGTTGGCAATCTTTGATGAAGCAATTAGGCGAGCGTACCGGCGCAGCAGACGTGGCCACGCGGTAGTGGTGGGGGACACGCCAGATGCAGAAGTCATCGAAGATGCCCTAAAGGCTGAGGATGTGCCGGTCGAAACGGCGGATTCAGGCAGCTACCACGATTTAGTGGCCGCCGGTGCGCATGGGGCGGCGGCAGTTTACATTTGCACCGATGACACCGGCGACCCCGGTGGTAATTTGCGAATCGCGGCCACCGTGCGCGACATCAAGCCAAAACTGAAAAACCGGGTAATTGCGGCTGCCGTGCGGGACCCGGAACTGGCACCCGCCATGCTCGCCCGCAACATCGTGCATCCCATCCCCGGAGTTGACCTGTTCACCATTGACAATCTGGCGGCGGCGCGGCTGGCGGCCCACACCATCAAACCCGGCGTGCGCAGCATCTGGTTGTTAGGTTCGGGGCATCTGCACGATGAGCTACTGTATGAGCTAGTGCAAGTTTGGGCGGCTCAGCGGCAGGCCACCGATCAGCTTGCCATTGCCGTGGGCGGGGACGACGCCCAACTGCGAATTGACAACGCCTGCGCGCGCCTGCCGCAAGCGTTGCTTACCAACGTCAAATTGCATGCCGTGGCTGACTTTAGCGCCGAGCCGCTGCCAGATGTCACGGTCATCTGCGGTAAAGACGACGCCGAAACTTTGGAATTAGCCCTGACCACCCCAAAGGCCTGGCAAGGCAAGCCCGGCTCCCTGATAATTCAGGTGACGCGCAGCGACCAAGCGCAAGCGCTCTTTGGCGAAGGCATTGGAGTGCCGGGCAATGCTGAGGATGTGCTGGATGTGGTCACAACTGGCCAACTCATCCAGCCGTTGCATGGCGGCCTGCTAGTCCATCAGTCGGCAGGGGACCGGCTGCGCGAAGTGGCTGACCGCACTAATAAACAGCATGGCTATCCGGGCCTCGCGATGGATCAAGTATTACCCGCTATTGAGCAGGCAGGCTTTAAGGTGGTGCCATTCGCTGCAAGTGCTGGTTTGGTGCTCGATGACGCTGCCGTTGGGAAATTGGTGGCATCTTTGCCTGGCACTGGATTACCAGCGGGCGACCTGCGCCAGCAAGTTGCCGCTTTGCCGGAGGCGTTAGCGCAGATGGGCTTGGGGATTGCCGATGTCAGCCAGGCTCATGCTCCAGCCTTAATTAGCAGCGCCACGCCTAAGCTCCCGCCCACGCACCCCGGCCAAGCTCCCGCGCAGTCTCGCCCCATGAGCCAGGTTGCTGACCGACAACGCACCGTCAAGGCACCATTAACGCACCGCTGCTGACCGCCAACGCACCGCGAAAAGTCCCGGATAGCGTCGGCGATTGGCATCGGCGGGCAAAATCTGGCATGATTGCCCGGTATTCGGTTTGCCCAGGCCCCTCTACCCTGCGGCGGTGACCGCGTTAGGCAATCATCATCGGCCTGCCCCCACGGGTCTGAGAAGTGTTTGGCCGACCTAAAGTTTTATAAAGGAGCACAGCCCAAGTGGCAGTCAAAATTCGCTTAAAGCGGTTCGGTAAAATCCGCACCCCCTACTACCGCATCGTAGTGGCTGATTCGCGTACCAAGCGCGATGGCCGCGTCATCGAGGAAATCGGCAAGTATCATCCCACCGAGGAGCCATCGTTCATTGAGGTGGACTCCGACCGCGCCCAATACTGGCTCAACAACGGCGCCCAGCCCACCGAGCAGGTCGAAACCATCTTCAAAGTGACGGGCGACTGGCAGAAGTTCAAGGGTTTGCCGGGCCAAGAGGGCACCCTAAAGGTTGCCGCACACCGCGCCGATGCCACCGCCGCCATCAAGGCTGCTGCCGACGAGGCCGAGAAAGTCAAGGCGAAAGCATCCGCCGATGCCGCCGCCGCTGCTGCCGAAAAGGCCACCGAAGACGCTGCGGTTGATACCGAGCTGGATGCCGCCCGTCTGGAAGCCGCCGGTGAGGCAGAAGCCGCCGCCGAGGAAGCATAGTCATGGCGATGGAAGCCGAAGCCTTGGAACACCTAGTGCGAGGCATAGTTGACCATCCCGATGACGTACAGGTGACAGAGCGTGCCTTGCGTCGCGGCGATTTGCTTGAAGTGCGGGTGAACCCCGAAGACTTAGGCCGCGTCATTGGCCGCAATGGCCGCACCGCTAAGGCGCTGCGCACTGTGATGAACGCTGTTGCAGCTGTGCCGATGCGCATTGATGTCGTGGACGTGGATCGCTAAGACACCGCAACAAAACCTCAAACAACCGGGCACTGCCTACTAGCACAATGGTAGGAAGTGCTCGGTTTTGTTTTTCGCGTCATTGCGGGCTTGACCCGCAATCTGCCTCCCGTCATTGCGGGCTTGACCCGCAATCTGCCTCCCGTCATTGCGGGCTTGACCCGCAATCTGCCTCCCGTCATTGCGGGCTTGACCCGCAATCCGTCATCCGCGCTTCACCGCTTCCGTAATCGCGCCTGGCTTATTCCGTCCTCGGCGCGTTGCCTTTGCCGTCATTGCGGGCTTGACCCGCAATCCGTCCGCTAGATTGATTAAGTGCTGAAAATCCTGGCCGCCGCATTGATGCTGGTTGACCACATTGGCTTGGTATTTTTCCCGCAGCACTTATGGATTCGGATGATTGGGCGGCTCTCCATGCCGCTATTCGCCTATGCCGTAGCAACTGGCTACTACTTTACGGCCCGGGCCGATGCCGTAAACTTGGCGCAACCCGGTAATCAACTGGAAAAAGGCCGCCGCTTGGGTCGGTTCCCAAAATATCTGCTCACGATGACCGTTTTTGCGCTGGTTTCCCAGATTCCGTTCCAAATTATGCGCGAATCGGCCCGCATTACCACTTTTGGCCTTAATATCGGTTTTACTTGGACGCTGGCGCTGGTGGTGTTGCATGGGGTGTTTAGCCGGAAACTGATTTGGCAAATAGCGGCAATTTTGGCAATTATCGCAGCTTGGCAAGTTCCAATGGATTACGGCGTTTATGGCATTCTTTATCCCCTGGCTTGTTATCCAATGGTGCAGGCAGTACAAGCTCGGGCAGACCGGCATCGTGTCAGCCAAGCTGAGCAAGATACGCAACCCGCAAAACGGCTTGCGCCGTCGCGGCCACTGGGGTACTTATGGGGTGCGCTTGGGCAAGTGGGCGTGAATATCCTGGGCGTATTCGCGCTCGCCTTCTGGCCATTCCAAGCGTTAGCGTTAGTGAGCACGCCGCTGATGGCGCTGGATACCGGCCGGAAATCCCGAATCACTAAGTGGTTTTTCTATCTCTTCTATCCAGCCCATATGTTGGCGCTGGCGTTGCTAGCGCGCTTTAGCTAAACCACATAGGATAGGGATGTGGAGTTTGTGGTTGCACGCATCGGGCGGGCGCATGGGTTACGGGGTGAGGTCACGCTGCAACTGCGCACCGATGAGCCGGAAACCCGCTTTGCCCCTGGCCAAGTGCTGCACACGGATCCGAACCGGGGCGACTTAACCGTTGCCAGTGCCCGAAATAACCAAGGCAATTGGACAGTACGGTTTCAAGAGGTAACCGACCGCACTGGTGCTGAGGCATTGACAAATACCCTGCTTACTATCGATGGGCAAGATTCCGAAGAAGACGATGCGTGGTATCCGCACGAATTAGTTGGCTTACGCGCGCACTTGCGTAATGGTAATGACGTTGGTGAAATTGTTGGCGTTGAGCACGGTGCCGCCCAAGATAACCTTGTGTTGCTAGAGCCAGGTGGCCACCGCACCTTAATACCTTTTGTGCATGCGATTGTCCCAGAGGTTGACCGGGATCAGGGCATCGTATTCTTGACCCCGCCCGGTGGGTTATTAGCTGCCGATGCCAATAATTTAGTTATATCTAGTGATGAAACTGCCGCAAAGGAGAATAAGGCGATGTCGCACTATACAGAGCACGAACTCGCGATTGCTGAAGATATCGTTGATAAGGTTGCAGTTGCACCGCCCAGCCCACCATTGACCGAGGACGAACTCGCCGCCGCCCGCGAGGAGGAAAGGGCTATCCAACGGTCTGCCCAACCTGCACCTCGGGTGGAACATAGGTATCCAGGTGAGATTATCGGTACGTTGCCAGCTGAGGATAAAGACTCGCATGTGCATAATGGCACTAACGACTAGCCTGCTTGATTCGACTGGCCTGTTTGATTAGTTCGGTTAAATTGCGTATAGACGTTATCTCGGTCTTTCCAGATTACCTAAAACCACTAGGATTATCGCTAATCGGGAAAGCACAAGAAAAGGGCTTGCTTACTATCGGCGTCCACGATTTACGCGATTGGGCGCGCGATAAGCATCGAACCGTAGATGATACTCCCTACGGTGGCGGGGCTGGCATGGTGATGCGCCCCGACGTGTGGGGAGCCGCCATTGACGACATTCTGCAACTTGACCCGCAGCCTGGCTTTCCGGCACAACGTCCCAGCGATTCCGGCATTGCGGGCTTGACCCGCAATCTGCCCCCGGATTCAGGCGCAGCAGCGGTAGCACAAGCCACCCTTATCTTCCCGACGCCAGCTGGCAAGGTTTTCACCCAGCAAGATGCCGATCAGCTGGCGTTAGCCGACCACCTAGTTTTCGCCTGCGGTAGGTACGAGGGCATAGACGCCCGCGTAGCCCGGCACTATGCGGAATCCACCAATGTGGTAGTGCGCGAATACTCGATAGGCGACTATGTGCTGAACGGCGGAGAGGTTGCGGCGCTAGCCATGATTGAGGCCATTACCCGGCTAATTCCCGGGTTCATGGGCAACCCCGATTCGCTGGTCGAAGAATCGCACGGCAGCCAAGGCCTGCTGGAATATCCAATCTTTACTAAGCCGCCCCAATGGCGCGGCCAAGCAGTACCCGAAGTGTTGCTCACCGGCAACCACAAGAAGATAGCCGATTGGCGGTACGAGCAATCTTTGGCGCTGACCGAATCGCGCCGACCTGACCTGCTACGCGACCACTCGTAAAAAGGCCGCCGCCCGGGCAGCATCGGCGGCGGAGGTATCCGGGGCGGAATAGGCATCCACGGCCGCATAGGCCGCATCCTCGGCATCCGCAGCATCCGCAGTAAAGCGCTTACCCCGCCGGATGACAGCGTCAATGGCTTGCGCAATGTGGCTCACCTCAATAAGTTTCAGGGTTGAGCCACGATTGTCACAGCGCGTGCCCTGCGGCACGATGGCGGTGGTGAAGCCGAGCCGAGCCGCCTCGGACAGTCGACGGGCAATGCCAGAAACTGCGCGAATATCACCAGCCAACCCAACCTCACCTAACGCCACCAGCCCACGAGGCAGCGCGGTGCTTTGCGCTGAGGACACGATAGCGAGGGCGGCAGCCAAATCGCCAGCCGGGCCGGTAAGTTTCACGCCGCCAACGGTGGACAAATACACCTCTTGGTCGCTGAGTGGCAGCGCCGCGTGCCGGTGCAGCACTGCCAATAGCATCGAAAGCCGCGACGATTCAACGCCCAAGGTAGCGCGCCTCGGGTTGCTCGGATGCCCAGGCGCCACCAACGCCTGCACCTCCAACGCAATAGGCCGCCGCCCTTCCATCGAAACTGTTATGCATGAACCAGGGGCAGCCAGCCCGCTCGCCGACATAAAGAGCAGCGAAGGGTCAGCATACCCGGCCAGCCCGGTTTCGGACAATTCAAAACAGCCAATTTCATCTGTCGGCCCATATCGGTTTTTCAACGCCCGCAATAACCTAAGCCGGGTATGGCTCTCGCCCTCAAATTGCAACACCACATCCACCAAATGCTCCAAGGTGCGCGGCCCGGCCACCGTGCCGTCTTTAGTGACATGCCCGATTAGCAGCATAGGCACATTGCTGGCTTTTGCCGCAGCGATTAAGGCGCCCGCTACCTCACGTACTTGGGCTACCCCGCCTGGGGAACCATCCACCTCAGCCGACGCGATGGTTTGCACCGAATCCACAATCACTAAGCTGGGTTGGCACGCCGCGATTTGGCCAAGCACCTGCCCCAAATCGGATTCGGCGGCCAACAATAAGCCGGGCGACAAGGCGCCTACCCGTTGCGCCCGCCGTCGCACCTGACTAACCGACTCTTCGCCCGTCAAATAGAGCACTGGCCCATTGTTGGCCGGAGCGGCAGCATGACTGGCGAAACTTGCTGCTACTTCAAGTAGCAGGGTAGATTTGCCGACGCCCGGCTCACCGGCCAACAAAACCACCGCGCCCGGTACTAGGCCGCTGCCCAAGACGCGGTCTAGCTCGGCCATGCCAGTAGGCAAAGCTGCCCCGGCATCGGCGGGTATATCAGTAATAGGCAGCGCGGTGGTGACATGCGTTGCTGCCGCCGTGCGCGGCCCCGCCTTTAGCCCTTGCTCAGCCA
>JGI24699J35502_11133929_pt1 | contig 19757 bp, 18 predicted proteins | sample TergutMp193P4_FD_35502 | JGI IMG/M metagenome (IMG submission 35502) | reverse complement strand
TTCAGAACTCTACCGCTTTAATTAATGTACGTCCTATGCGTACACATGCGTGGGCAGGCGTAGGCACCTGTATTAAAAACTTCATTATGTTTTCGAACGACCGTCCTTCCTATCATGATGATTCCTGTGCAAGTTTGGGAAGCTTGTATGACTTGCCGATTGTAAAAGGGAAAGCAAAATTGCATATATTGATTTTGTTCAATCCTCCTTTCCATCATCGGACGGCACAAGACATTGCAGAAGAATATCAATGGAAATACAGCGGATTAATAGCCGGTTTCGATCCGGTTGCAGTCGATTCGGTTGGACTTCGCATCATTCAGGCTAAACGGAACGCTTTCTTTGGAGAAGATACGCCATTGAATCCTCCGGCAAAACATATCGAATTGGCTGATACCCGCTATCACCTTGGAAATGCCGATCCGGCTAAAATTGATTTGATAAAATTAGGTTGGGACTCAGAATCGTTTGTCTGAAAGCAGTGACAGGCGGTAAGTGACAGAATTTTAACAAAGACTCACTTTCAACGCCTCTATCGCTAAACGATACGAATCCATGCCGAAACCGGCAATTACTCCCTTGCACGCTCCGGCAAGCATTGACTTATGACGGAACGATTCCCGTGCGTGAATATTTGACAAATGTACTTCTATCACAGGCGTTGAAATACTTTTTATTGCATCGTGAATCGCAAGGGAGGTATGAGTATAAGCGCCTGCATTCAAGATAATTCCATCGTATGAAAAGCCGGTTTCATGAAGTTTGTTTATTATTTCACCTTCCGTATTCGACTGGAAATAACTTATTTCAATACCGGAATAAAGTGAAATCAATTTCTGTAAATAATCCTCAAAAGAGAATGAACCATAAATTTCCGGCTCTCTAACGCCCAAAAGGTTCAGATTTGGCCCATTGATAATTTGAATCTTCATATTCGATATTATTTATGTATCTTTGACATCACAAAATTAGTTTTTTTATTCATAACATTTATATTATATGAAGAAAAATGCCGATGATAGAGAATTATTTACAGCCTACCATACATATTTACAGCTTGAAAAATCTTTATCTCCACGTTCAGTTGCAGCCTATTCCGATGATCTGAATAAATTGATTGCTTACCTCCAAGTGGTTGGAAAAAAGCCAGAAGATGCGACTTTAGACGATTTGCAGGAAATGATTGTCGGATTACATGAAATTGGCATCAGTCCGCGTTCGCAGGCACGGATAGTTTCGGGAATCAAGTCGTTTTACCGGTTCTTGAGCTTGGAAAATTACATCACTAAAGATCCGACTGAATTGCTCGAATCCCCTAAAATCGGACTAAAATTACCTGAATTTCTGACAATTACGGAAATCAACAGTATTATCGAAAGTATCGACCGCTCATTACCGGAAGGACAGCGCAACCGCGCCATTTTAGAAACTTTGTACAGTTGCGGACTGCGGGTTTCCGAACTTATCGGTATGCGTTTTTCGGATTTGTACTTGGATGAAGGTTTTATCAAAGTAGAAGGAAAAGGACGCAAACAGCGTTTAGTGCCTATTTCTCCCGTTGCTATCAAAGAAATCAATCTGTATTTACAGGATAGAAATCTGATTCCCGTGAAAAAAAACTATGAAGATGTATTGTTTTTAAGCCGGAGAGGAACGTCTCTTTCTCGGATCATGATTTTTCATATAGTCAAGGTACAAACCGAATTAGCTGGTATCCGGAAAACGGTAAGTCCGCATACTTTCCGTCATTCGTTTGCTACTCACTTGCTGGAAGGAGGCGCTAATTTGCGGGCTATTCAGCAAATGCTTGGACACGAAAAAATCGCTACTACCGAGATTTATACCCATTTAGACCGCGATTTTTTACGAAGCGAGATATTGGAACATCATCCGCGCAACAAAGCTGGAAGATATAAGTAAATGTATTTCAAATATTCTAAAGTATATAAAAGGAATATGAAATTAAAGAATTTTTTTCGTAAAAAAAACTCAGAACCCATTCCTGGATGGATTGAACAGAAAAGTGAAGATTTTCATTTCGAATTAATTGAATATTATTTTAAAAATAAAGATAATTACTCCGCTTTTCAAACTATTAGCGATCAATTTATGGATGATATTGATTTTTACGATCTGTTTGCATTTATTGACCGGACAAGTTCAAAAATCGGACAGCAATATTTGTATAATAAGCTGCTCGTAATTGATGCAAACTTGCAATTTGAAGAACAAGAAACGCTTGTCGATTATTTTACGCAAAATGAAGAAAAACGAATAAAAGCGCAAACCTTATTTTCAAAATTAAAGAAAAACGAATCCTTTTATATTTCTTATTTATTTTTAAATGATTATATTTCTAAACCGAAATGGTTTTGGATAATCCGATTGCTTTCTATTGCCGGTTTGCTAACGCTCGCTCTTACATTTATTATTCATAAATTGTTTATCCTTTTAATGCTTTGCTTTATTGGAAACATGGCGATTCATTTTTGGAATAAAAAGAATATAATGGTTTATATGGATTCGATTCCTCAATTACCGCTTATGTGTCAAATCGCCGATGAACTGATGAAATGGAACGTGCTAAATAAAGCGGCTCAACCCATTAGGGATGCAATTGAATCTATTCGTAAACTGAATAGCCGCATTAAATTTTTTAAATTTGAAAATAGAGTTCAGTCTGATGTCGAAAGTTTACTTTTATTCGTATGGGAAAATCTGAAAATTATATTGTTAATTGAGCCTATAATTGTCTTCGATCTTTTGAAAAAATTGGATAAAAAAAGGACTGATATTCAAACGTTATTCGAATACATCGGAAAATTCGACAGCGCAATTTCGATTGCAACTCTCCGTAGAGAAATTCCATGTTTTTGTAAACCGGAGATAACCGATACCATTAATTCTCTCGAATTTACGGATATATATCATCCTTTGATTCCTGATTGTGTATCTAATTCTTTGCAAACAAACGGTCGATCAATCCTCTTAACCGGTTCGAATATGTCTGGTAAATCGACATTTATAAGAACTGTTGCGATTAATATTTTATTGGCTCAAACCATTAATACTTGTTTTGCCAAAAATTTTCGTTTGGCTCAGATGCGGTTGTTTTCGGCTATTCGGATTGCCGACGATTTGTTGAATGCCGTGAGTTATTATTTTGAAGAAGTGTTAATAATCAAAGATTTGCTGAATGAAAGTGATTCTTCATCCAATAATATATTTTTTCTGGATGAAATTTTTAAGGGTACAAATACGATTGAGAGGATTGCTGCCGGAAAATCTGTTCTTTCTTATCTTGCCCGATTAAATAATAATATCGTATTTGTATCTACTCATGATATTGAATTGACTGATTTATTATCTGGTGAATATGATTTATACCATTTTACGGAAAGCATTCAGGAGCGGCAAATTCATTTCGATTACAAACTAAAACCGGGTAATCTGTCAACTACCAATGCTATTCGCATACTTGAAATAAATGATTATCCGGAAGAAGTAGTTACAGAAGCAAAAAGAATTTCATCTTCACTGCAAATAAGTCGTGAAAAAATTATAATTAATTAATATCTAAATTGTTTCATAATTCATAATTGACTACGTCGAACGTTGTTTCATAATTCATAATTTTTTAGTAATTTCGCGCTCTCTTTTTTATAATTTAAAATATGGAAATTGATATTGAAAAGTTTTTGGTCAAGGAAGGTAAGAAAGTTAATCTGGAAGATTATAACACTAAAGTTCCCAAAGAGTTTAAAAACAAAGAGGAAAACAAAAAATCGCTTAAAAAAGCCATTGAAGACATCGACGCGCTTCAAAATGTGCTGTATGCCGAAAATCGTCAATCCTTACTCATTATTTTTCAAGGAATTGATGCTGCAGGCAAAGACAGTTCTATCCGTGCTATCATGACGGGCGTAAATCCGCAAGGCGTAGAAGTTTCCTCTTTCAAAACTCCATCATCTTCCGAGTATGAACATGATTACCTTTGGCGGCACGTGCTGAAGCTTCCAGAAAGGGGAAGAATCGGCATCTTCAATCGTTCACACTACGAAAATGTGTTGGTCTGCCGTGTTCATCCCGAATTTATATTGAAGGAAAACCTCCCTCATGTGAAAGAGATTAAAGATGTTAATGATAAATTTTTTGAAATCCGATACAGCGAAATCAGAAACTTTGAAGAATATTTGCATAACAACGGCACGCAGGTTATCAAATTTTTTCTTAATGTGAGCAAAAACGAACAGAAAAAACGTTTCATTGAAAGAATCAAAGAACGTGAAAAAAATTGGAAATTTTCTTCCGGAGACTTAAAAGAACGCACTCTGTGGGATGAATATCAAAAAGCATTTTCTGCGGCGCTGGAGAATACTTCTACGGAACATTCTCCATGGTTTATAATTCCATGCGATACAAAATCATACGCACAATTGATTATGGCGGAGATTATTAAGAAAACTTTGAAAAATATGAATCCTCAATTCCCGAAAGTACCTGAACAAGAAGAAAAGGAACTACAAGCCGCTTATCAGAACTTGCTGAACGAGAAATAAAAGGTTGTTATTTGTAGTCTTTGAATTCGTAAAAATATAAGCTCTCGCCTTTTTCTCCACCAAAGAGTTTGTGAGTTGCTTCTATCCGGAAGATCCAATAATTGCCGGAGAATTTTTTTGGAGGGTCGAATTGTAAAACAAATCCCCTTTCCGGCATATTATCTTCACCGCAATATTCATCAACCGGTTGTACGGAATGAATGGTTAAGGATTCATGCCGGCATAGATTTTGAAATCTATATCTTCTAATTGAACCCTGATATCCAATACTTTTTCCATTTTTTGTTTATCCACATAAACATCCTGTGGATAGGATAAAACTTTACCTAAACTCATTGGACGCACATAAGCCCACAAATAGGGTGGGCCGCCCATAACATTAAAAACCTGAAATCCGTACAGTTCTAATTTATGGTAACGCGGATTAATCGTCAAATCTTTGTCGGCAATTACATTCCATGCCCAAAATTCCAAATGCATATCTTTTTCCGGAACAGCATTCTCGCGTGGATATTCTTTTAGACGAAGGGCATACATACACAAATATCGTCCTTTCTCCACTCCATCCAATACATAATGTCCCGTTTTGTCGGAAACCGTTTCGTATGCCGAACTGAAATCTCTATGGTATAATGCTACCGAACAACTATCAATTGGGTTTCCGTCGAAATCGGTAACTTGTCCTGAAATGGTAATAGTATTTTCATTTTGAGCAAATAAATTAATACCTAAAATAAATATCAAAGAGGATAATAAAAATTGTTTCATATTTTTCTATTTTTGTTATTCTGTTGCAAAAATAATTAAAATAAATATAAATACAAAATAAATATAAATACAAAAAATGAAATTCTCCTAATATTTTATTCACGGAACATTATATGTGCGACAATCCTATATATTAATGACTTACAGCTTTGCTCATTACTTTGCTCTCTACTTTTCCTTCCGCAAAAACCGTTTCTATAGTATCGCCTTGTGACAATTCCTTTGCCGACTTAATCGCTTTCCCATTTTTTAGCGTAATTGAATAGCCTTTGGCAAGAATATAATCAGGAGAGGAAAAACGGAAAAACGACTCTATTTCTTTCAGTCTGGATTCTTGAGTTAAAACCATTTGCGAGGCGCTATTGCGGATTTTTATTCGCAGCATTTCCAATAACGATTGTTTTCCTTCGAGTAGATTACGGGCAAAAAGCGGCAAGTGTGCAGCCAGCATTTTTAGTCTTTCATTAAAAAATTCTAAAATAGCAAGAGCATTTTTCCGGATGCTTTCTTGGCAATCTAATAAAGCGAATGAGGTTTCTTCCATTTGTTCAATCAGAAAATCAGCGACAGCAGTCGGCGTTTTCGCCCTGTAAAACGCAATATAGTCTAAAACCGTATCGTCACGTTCGTGCCCAATCCCTGTAATTACCGGCAATGGAAATTGAGCGCAATTAACGGCTAAATCATACGAATCGAATGCAGATAAATCGGAACTTGCACCGCCTCCTCTAATTATCACTACAACATCAAATAAATCTTTGTATTCAAACAGCTTATCTAAAGCCGAAATAATCGACGATTCAGTTTGCTCTCCTTGCATAACGGCAGGAAAAAGTTTTGGATAGAATATAAATCCTTGCCGGTTGCCGGTCAAATGGCGGCAAAAATCTTCATAGCCGGCAGCGGTTGCCGAAGAAATAACGGCGATTCGTTGCGGTAAACAAGGCATTTCCAATTCTTTGTTCAGACCGAGAATCCCTTCTTCTTCCAATTGACGGAGAATGGCTTGGCGCCGTGCTTGCAAATCGCCCAACGTATAAGCTGGGTCAATATCTAAAATGTTCAATCCGTAACCATAAACCGGGTGAAAATCAATGGAAACATTTATCAATACTTTCAAACCGGAAGTGAAATTTCGTCCGGTCGTTTGCTCAAAATATGGTCTCAGTATTTCAAAAGTACCTGCCCAGATATAGGCTCTGGCTTTGGCAATCAAGCTATTGCTCATCGGATTTTTTTCTATAAGTTCCAGATAGCAATGCCGATTATTGACGCGAACATCGGAAGTTTCCGCCATCACCCAATAAGTCGCAGGAAAAGCGTTTTTCACTTCCATGCTAACACGGGCATTTAATTGAGAAAGCGTCAAAAAGTCCATTGTTTATCTTTTAACAAGTTTACGCACCAATTGTTTATCACCCATTCGCAAACAAGCAATATAAACGCCTTTTGGTAAGGAAGAAATATCAATAGAGCCGGATAAATTCGGAGCCGTTAATATCCGGTTTCCCAAAGTAGTATAAATGTCCAATATGCACCGTTTGTATTGTTCTGAATTAATCAGGTTAATATACAGCCGATTATCAAAAGGATTAATTGAAATGTAAACGAGATCGGAAGATACTGAATTTAGTCTGACATTATCGGGTTCTTTACCAAGATAAGCTTTATATATATCGGCAATTCCATAACCCATCAATGAATCTGGATTTTGAAAATGATTACCGCTTTCACGAAGTAAATTCAATATGGCAAAACTATTTAAATCCGGCAAAGCTTCCCACAAACAAGCGGCTAAACCAGCCAAGATTGGAGTTGATAATGAAGTGCCGTTTGAATTTATAATTTTACCGGAATAATTTACAATGCTAACGCTTGAACCCATCGCCATCAAATCGGGTTTTATTCGTTTATCGGCAGTATAACCAAGTGATGAAAATGAAGAACGAGTCGAATCGCTATTGATACTGCCAACAGAGATAATATGCTCTGCGTCGGCAGGAAAGTTTACTTTTCCCCAATTTTTATTTCCTTCGTTGCCTGCTGAATTAAAAAGTAATATTCCTCTTGATGCCGCTAAATCGGCAGCTCTGCTGATTGGAATTGTCAGCCCGTCTAACTGTTCTTGCTTATGATTCATAGACGCATCATCAAAAGTAGCATACCCTAACGAACTGGTAACAATATCGATTCCTAAACTATCGGCATATTCGAGAGCTGCAATCCAATAATCTTCTTCTACGGGAAATTCTTCATTCATCACTTCCGTCCGAAAGAGATAATAATCTGCTTCCGGCGCTGTTCCTATCATCTCTCCCGATTTATCTGATAACATGCAGGAGAGAACTCCCGTTCCATGATCACTGCCTTCGCATAAGATATCGGATACGTCGTGACTAAAATTTATAATTTCTTTAATTCTTTCCTGATTAAAATATCCTATTCTATCCACGTTGATAAACCCGCCGTCTAAAACCGCGATTGACAATCCTTTTCCCCTGAAGCCGACATCGTGCAATAAATGTCCGTTATTCAAAGCGATTTGAGTAAATCCTGTGCCATAACTGTTAATCGTATTTTGCCCGCCGATATCCAATTCAAAGGAAGCATTCACCTGCATTATATTGCTTGCCGGCAAGATTCCTTTCCAAACACAGTATAAAGAATCAACGAAAGGTAAATTTTCCAATTGCGGGAGAATTTCCATATCCGATATATGAACCGTTACGGTTTTTACCCATTTGCTGTAAGTGCGGATAATTGCCCCCGTATTTGTGATGGCTTCCAGATATGCCGGATCCAAAGGCAGATCGAAACTATCGACAGGCAAGTCTTGCCTATCCCTGCGCTCAATGGATTTCGACGAAAGAAAATCATCGGGATTAGTAAGTGAAAAAGGTGGATTTCCTTTATCTTTTAAATGCAGGCGGTACATCCTTGTTTCCTGCGATTGCAAAGAATCGACAAAGAAAAGAAAAGTTATTGCTGCAAAAAGTGAAATCGACTTCATTACTATACATTTGTTTGCAAAGGTAAGAAATAATTTCTATGTCTGGCAAAATATTGTTGAGAGGCGACAGCAAAAAGCGTGTAGTGTTTATGCATTTATAACTTGTACAAAGCACAGAGTACGCTTGGGACACATAGACAAAACTACTACGTTCACAAACTATTTCAAGTATATGTGGTTTTATTCATTTTTTATTACTATCTTTGCAAACATAAATAAAGAGCATGTCTTTTGTGGCAAAATCAAGGCTTGCCACCTTGATTTGTAAACAAAAAAAATCTTCCTGTGAGGTTATATTCAACTTGACAATGGAGAGTAATAAACACAAAATCACAAGAAGGCACAGTAAAGGTATGAAATTATTTTTAACCGTCCAATTTTCTATAAAGTAGAAAAAAGGAACGTACGGTAAAAATACGAAATTTTTTTGCAGCGAGATTATAAATATCATAAACATTTAATTTAAAAAATTATGGAAACAAATCTATTATCTTTTGAAATTATTGATTTGTCAGAAATAACCGGAATTACCAATATTTTTGGTATGGATAAACATGACGGTTGTGGACAACAAAATGGACAATGTGGGGCTGGCTGTGGCTGTGGAAGTAGTAATGGAAATTGTGGAGTATGTGGTGATGCAGATACCTCTAATCCGACACTGTAATATTGCTATTTAAAAGTTTAAACCGGAGAATGTTTTGCATTCTCCGGTTTGTATTAAATATAAAATATGAACATAAATGATATTCATATAATAAGAGGAAATATAAATGCAATATTTCACCCTTCTTCTTTTACGTTGATTGAAGTAAGTAATTTGGTTTGCGATATTTTGACAAGGATTAAAAATAATGAAACGATAGAAACGATTGCGATAGATTCTAAAATAAAAATAACGGATATAGAGAATCTCATTACAAATTTGTCGAATGCTATCCCGAATCATAACCATCTTGATGAATTTGCATTCAGTAAAGGAAAGAGCATAAATAGAATAACATTACATGTCACAAACGGATGCAATTTGAGATGTCGTTATTGTTATGCTAATGGTGGCGATTATAATCTTCCAAAAAGTAAGATGTCAATGGATACTGCGTCAAAGTTTGTTGATTTTTGTACGACTCATTTTGATAAAATTGAAACCGTTGTGTTTTTTGGAGGAGAACCGTTATTAAATCCCCAAATTATAGAATTTATTTGTGAATCTTTTGATCGTTTGCATAAAACAAACCAAATAAACTATATTCCAAAATGGGGAATAATAACGAATGGTACAATTCTTAATGATTATATTTTGAACATGGTAAAAAGATACATCAATTTTATAACAGTTAGTATAGATGGGCCTCAAGATATAAATGACTTTAACAGAAAATTTATAAATGGCAAAGGCAGTTATGATGATATATCTAAATTCATAAGGAAAATCAAAAATGAAACGAATATACACATGAAGTATGAAGCTACCTATACTTCATTTCACCGTCAAAATAATTGGAGCAAATCAGATGTTAAGCTATTCTTGATGAATGAATTCAATATCAGGGGAACGATTGTTTCAGATATTAATGATCAACTTGATTACAATATTCAAGATAATCAGAAGATGAGTTTTCCTGAAGGATTCTTTAGTATATTAGCTTCAATGGCTCATAAAATATATAAAGAAATGTGTCCGATTGGAAATAAAATAATCGCAATTTCTACTGACGGTGAAATATATCCTTGCCACATGAATAATGGGTTGAAACATTTAAGTTTAGGCAATATTTCAAATGAAAATATTTTTAATAAACAAAATAAATATTTATCAAGTTTTCCATACCTTAAAAGTGTTTTGAAAGTCAACGAACCTTGTGTTAGCTGTTGGGCAAATCCCGTTTGTGGCGGATGTACAATACGATGGTTTTACAACAAAAAAACTAATGAATATAATTTCATACCAGACAGCTATCTTTGCGAAGTAAATAAAAAACACATTGAAAATATCTTGTTGTTAGTAATCCGCCTGAGAAAAGATAAAACTAAATGGGCTAAATTATTGGAAGGTTTGAAAACAAGCGATGATTATGATTATTGCGATTGATATCTTTATTTCCTTAATTATTATTACTTTTGTGATATTTTTAGCATTTATGTTATGAAAAAACTGGTATTCTGTCTTATGTACATATCATTATTTTCAACGTATTCCATTGCTCAGAATAATATCACAATTTTTGGTACAGTTAAAGACAGTATTAGCGGCATGGGTGTTGCTTATGCCCAAATAGTGATTTTGAATGAAATCAATGACAAATATGTTTCGATGGGAATAACTGATGAGAAAGGCGTTTATGAGATTGGCGGATTGCCTCGGGATAATTATTATATGAAAATTTTGTGTTTGGGATATAAAACTAAAGTCATAAACGAAATTAAACTTACACCTGAACAAAAGAAACTAAATATAGATGCTCTGATTAATATTGATGTACAAACTTTAGATGCCACAGTAATTACGGGAGATAGATCTGAAGTGGAATTTAGACCTGACAAAAAAATCATACATATAGATCCAGCAGCAGCAGTTGGAGCAAGTGTTGCCGATTTTTTAAAATCCATTCCGGAAATAAAAGTAAATGGAGATGAGGTAACCTTGAAAACATATCCTCCTACCATCCTTGTCGATGGGAAGCCAGCGAGCGCTGTCATGCAGGAGTTAACTAATGTACCTGCCGGTTTGATTTCGTCGATAGAAATTATTACGAATCCATCTGTGCGATATACTCCCGAAGGATTGGGCGGTATCATAAATTTGAAAACAAGAAAAATGATCGAAGGTATCAATGGAATGATACAAGGCAGTGCAGGCTCTAATAATAACTATAATAGTGCAGGTACATTAAATCGGAAGACGAAAACGTGGAATACATTTATAAACTTTTTTGACCGTTATAATGGAATAAAAGGATCAGGGAATTCGAATTATCAATATACGGATTATTCGATCTATCAAACACAATCGAAAACTCCCCAAATAAATAGAATCAGTACGCGAGCAGGAGCAGATTATGAACCAGACAGTTTGAATGTTTTTACATTTTATTGGGAATTTTCGTTGAGAAAGGGAATACAAAAAAATAATAACAGTTATGAAGAAAGCGGATTGTCAAAAAGCAGAATGTTTGTGAGCAATCAAACAGAAAACATGGCTTCTAAAGATAATCAAATAGATTTAAGTTATATACATAAGTTTAAAAACAAGGGAGAATTGAGCATTGACGGATTACAATTTTTTGGAAACGAACCGGGAAAAGCCGACCTGTTGTTTATGGATACACTAACTTCAAATTATAATGACATAAGTCTTTTTGATACGAAAGTAAGCACCATAAACATAAATTATTCATCACAGATATTTGGAACTTGGGAGTTGGAGACAGGAACAACTTTTAATTTGGAACTAACCGAAGTGGAAGATTCTTTATACAGTAATTTAAATGCGAGTTATCATAACATATTTGATATGCACGAATTAATAAATGCATATTATCTGTCGCTGGGAAAAAGTTTTAAAAAATTCAGTATTAAAGCGGGACTAAGAGGCGAATATACGAACCGGAAATTACACTCGCGTGATTTTAAGTCGAATAAACATGAATATTTTAATATTTTCCCGAATCTGGGCGTCAACTATCAAATCAATGATCATTTCAATGTAAATCTGAATTATGGACGTCGTATAAATCGTCCAGGTATTTTTGCTCTGTCTCCATACGCGACAATAAATTATCAATATCCTTATGAAAGATTCATAGGCAATCCGGACTTAAAGCCTGCTTATACTAATTCGGTAGATTTAGGAGTATATCATAAATGGACTAGGCTTTCCATGAGTGCATCCGCATCCTATATGAGGACTAATGATGATATTGAGGATGTTTATTACACAAAAGATGAAATTATTTATTATACCCGAAAAAATGTCGCCACTGTCCAAAAAATACTTCTCTATGCCAATATGGATTATTATTCAATGTTATGGAATTTATATAGACCGATATTAACCATGAGTCTCGGTCATGAATTGTATGATAAACTCGATGGAGACGATAATAATATTCATACGAGTTTTTTTAATTATAATCTCAGTTTAAATAATGTTTTTTATCTGCCCGAAAAATGGTATGCTTTTTTTGTTGCAACCTATTACCCTCGCACACAAAAATATGCTTCTACAATGGAAGCCACAACAGACTTCAAACTGACTGTTAGAAAAACATTCAAAAACAATCTTACTGTGATGGCTTCTTTCTATAACATACTGAATTCAAAAACTGTAACACATACATACGGAGACGGTTTTACTGCAAAGAAGAGTATAGATAATAATACACAAGCTATATACCTTGGAATAATGTATAAATTTGGGAAAACCATAAAAACTCGAGCAAATATAGACTTAAATCTAAACAAAATAGAAACTCAGTAAATTAAACCAGTTTTGACATGCATGCGGATTTAAAAAAGAAAGGACGGGTTTTGTATAATTATCTGAAAAGGTATAAAAAAGATGCCTTCTTAGGGGGATTATTTATGATACTCAATGTTTTGATGCTTTTACCCACACCCTTGTTGACAATGTATCTGATTGATACTATCATTCCCTCTAAAAATATTGGAATGCTGATCATAATTTGTTTGGCATGTATTTTTGTTCTTTTTATCAGCGGTATATTCGGAATTCTTCAAAATTATTTTTTCGGAAAGTTCAACTATAATGTTATTTTTGATATACAATTTGATATTTTAGATAAGATACGCCAAACTTCAGCTCAGTTTCGTAACAAAAAGCAGACTGGATACTTAATGTCCAGAATAAATGATGATCCCGGACGATTACAAAATTTATTTGCAGACACATTTGTATCGCTTATCAAGGACATAATAATCCTCATTGTCGGAATAAGCATAATTTTCATGCTTGATTGGAAACTTGCTTTAATTTCAATTGTTTTACTACCATTTTTTATTTTGGCATTGCAACAGTTTGGGAAAAAAATTAGAGAAATATCAACTGTATTGTTCGAATATAGTGCCCAATTTACAAAAAAACTGCAAGAAAGTATTGCTCTAATGGATACTTTTTATATTTTCAATGCCGAACAAAATGACACTATTCGATTGATGGAGAAACAAAAAGAAGTAATTAAAACTGGAATCAAAAAATTAATAATACAAAGCATTGCAAATTCTATTGTTTCCATTATTGGTGGCGCCGGACCTATAATTGTTTTATGGTTTGGCATTTCACAAATAATACATGAAAATCTAACTCTTGGCGCTCTAATCGCATTTAATACATTTTTAGGATATATTTTTGGTCCTACCAATAGGATAATTAACTCTGTTTTGAATATGCAACAATCGCTAGCTGCACTTGATAGGGTTTATGAAATGCTTTGTTTATTACCAAACACAAATGCTTTGAAAAGCATAAAAATAATTGATCTGAAAATTAATGGTAAAATAGAATTAAAAAACGTTTATTTCAAATATGATACAGAAAACGTGTTATCAAATATTAATGTATTAATATCTGCCAAACAAACAGTCGCTATTGTTGGTGAAAGTGGAAGTGGAAAATCTACGTTGGTAAGTTTAATAACACAACTAAATCAATGTTTTGAAGGCAATATTTATATAGATGAACATATACTTTCCTCAATAAAATCTTATAGACAACAAATAGCTTTAGTACATCAAGAACCATCTCTTATTGTGGCATCAATAAAAGATAATATAAAAATTGGTAAACCATGCGCTACAGATAATGAAATCATAGAAGCAGCTAAAAAAGCCAATATTCATGATTTTATCATGTCGCTTCCTTGTCGATACGAAACTTTAGTCGATGAACGAGGACTTAACATGTCTATTGGACAAAAACAACGCATTGCGATAGCACGCTGTATAATTAGGAATCCGGCTATTTTCATCATGGATGAACCTACTTCCAATCTGGATTTAACAACAGAACAACTTCTCATGGATTCTCTAAAGGATTTTATGAGGACACGCACAACAATAATAGTCGCTCATAGATTGTCATCCATTACTTTTGCCGATAAGATTATTGTTCTGAAAAATGGTATGGTGGTAGAAGAAGGTACTCATGAACAATTATTATTAAATAATAGTCTATACACGCAATTATGGAGCCATAATGAAATTTTATAATCGTTTATTTTCATTACAATTTTGTTTCTTCAAAGTTAGTATTTTCCGGTTAAAAATGAAAAATAATTAATAACTTGAGGGCGTCCAAGCAAGTAAACCACAATTTATCATGGGTTATTAGTCCGATTCAAAGTACGGTTCCGGCTGTTGGTAATGAAATAATTGGTTCCATAGAGACCACATAGAAGATTACAAATCATTCGCACAACCGGGCTTGATGGCCATTATTATTTACCCTCAAAGTTATATTATCATGGCAAAGAAAGCAAAAAAATTAAGACAAACAAGGGACTGAAGTTGGAAATAGTAAATCCCAATGCTGCGGGTATTGATGCATCCTCCACCTAAATGCAAGTGTGTGTACCGGAAGACCGAGACGCAGAGAACAATCGCCGCTTTGGGACTTTTACCGAAGACCTTCATTAAATCGGTTCATGGCTGAAAGTCTGTGGGATCGAAACCGTTGCGATGGAATCGACGGGAGTTTATTGGGTTCAGTTGTATATGGTATTGGAAGCATCGAGTTTTGATGTTATCCTGGTCAATGCGAAAGCCATCAAAAATATCGGGGAAAAGAAAACCGATGAAGTTGATGCGGAATGGATTATGTTGTTACATAGTTACGGACTGCTGAAAGCAAGTTTCCAACCGGATAATTTAGCCCGTCGCATACGTAATCTCTCGCGGCACAGGGATAACAGCAAGCCGGGAAGTATTACACATGCAAAAGGCAATGGAGCTGATGAACATCAAACTGAGCAATGTCATTAGTGATATCTTGGGGAAATCGGGTCAGGATATTATCTGCGCCATCCTTGCAGGAGAAAGAGATGCATCTCGATTAGTATCCTTAGCTGATGTCAGGTGTAAATCATCCATGGAAATCATCGAAAAATCCCTCGTGGCAAATTGAGACGATGATTTGTTATTCAATGCTCAAACAAAGTTTTACTCTTTACCACTATTTGCAAAAACAAATGAAAGAGTGTGAAAAACAGATAGAAACGATTTTGAAAGAGTACACGGAAACATTACCGCAAGGAGTCGTACTCAAAGACTGTGAGAGAACTAAAAAAGTAATGGGCAAGAAAACCAGAATTTCAATAGATATAGAAGAGTATGCTTATAAACTTTGGGGCGTTAACCTGATGCATATACCCGGTATAAGCGATGCCGCACTGTTAAGGTTGGTCGGAGAACTCGGACATGATTTTACCGATAAGTTTAATTCCTGTAAAGAGTTTTGTTGTTGGGCTAATGTCACTCCAAACAACAAAATATCGGGTGGTAAGTTACTATCAAGTAAAGTTCCGAAACGGAAAAACCAAGTCGGATTGATTTTGCGTGCTTCTGCAAATTCACTCAAAGCAAACAAAACACCTTTGAGATGCTACTTTCGCAGAATGCAAGCTAAAAGCGGATATATCTCTGCAATCATTGCTACGGCAAACAAACTCGGCAGGATTATATATACAATGGTAAAATCCAAAACAGAGTTTGATGAATCTTTTATCAGCATCAATGAAGAAGAAAGACTCAGAAGAAAACTTATTAAAACGCAAAAAGAACTCGAAAAAATGCAAAATAAACTGAATAGGTGCGCTTGAGGAGGAAGTTATATAGAAGTTAAAAAATTTCAAGTCCATCTTCAAAAGTTTTATACTTTAATTTTGGTAACAGTTCGTTTCTCATTCGTGTCGTGTCGCCATAATATGAAACTTGTCCGATGCGAATGAAATCTTTTGTCAATGGACTTCGTGTGCCAAACAGAGCCGAAAACAATTCAAATCCTTCTGTTGCAGTCATTATTAACCAATTTGGCATACGACAAGGTTTATGATAATGTTTGTATTCGGCTATTTTATCCAAAAATTCTTGGAGTGTTTGAATGCCTTCATCACCAATATGGTAAATCCCACGCTTGGCGTAGCGTGGGATTCATCAACATAAGAGCCATCGGGAAGGAATCGTCCATACCTGCTCGTAACGAGTTGACGTTCGGTCAATTTTTTAGTAAATAGACTGTCTGATATCGTACTGTTATCTGTCCGTTTATTGTTTATCCTGCAACAGCCGCTCAAAATTATAACGGCGATAAGAAAAATAAATGTTTTTATTGCTAAAGTCTTCATATTTTACATTTTAATTTTTATATGTCGCAGCTTAATTATAGAATAGAAAATCAGTCCGATCACGAATCCGCTTAACAGCCCGCCAATGTGCGCGGCATTATCAATGTTACCTGTTAAACCTAACAACAAATTAATACCGATAAATATTAAAATACTGATAAGAAATGGTTTTGGTGTTTTGATCGGGTAAACTTTGGTCAAAAGAATTGCAACAAAAAAGCCATAAAGTCCGAATATAGCGCCTGATGCTCCTACACTGATATTTGTATCTGACCACCAAATACTTGTAGCACTTGCTAAGATTCCCGTCAACAAGTATAATGCTAAAAATTTTATTCGACCGAGCATCGGTTCCAAAAAAATACCGGCAAAAAAAAGCGCCACCATATTGTTTACTATATGAAGAAGCCCACCATGTATGAAAGTACATGTGAGCAATCGCCACCATTCGCCATTATGGACTAAAGGTTCATAATTTGCTCCCCAATGCAGCAAAAAATCATCTTGAAAATAGGCAAAATCCGAAGCCATTATTACCATTATCAAGAAAATTCCCAAATTAATATAAATGAGTAATGGTGTGATAAAGTAAACTTTATTGGGTATTAAGAAAAATTTCATTTCTTGCCTGCCTTTTTGCGCTTCTAAATCGGGTTTACCGGCTTTAATTCTATTGAGCTGCTTTCGGTCTATTTTTGGAATCATTATCATTATCAACCAAACCAACGAGCCTGTTACAGCAGATCTGAAAAACCACTGCAATTTATCTCTGCTTCTGATTTCGAACGGTTCGATAACGCCTACTAAAATGTTTTTACTCGTTTGATTATAAAATGGATTTTTTTTGATAGCTTCCTTGTATCCATCTTTTTCGACGGAATTGCCGATTCTGTCGAAATATTTGCAATATGAAACGTTTCTTTTTCCAAAATCATCATTACAGTAATCAACAAATGCATGATATTCAGCTTCTTTTTCATCCAAACCGAGATAGTTGTTTATTTTCTTGCTATATTGAATACCCAGCCACGCCGACGGTTCTTGGGCCGGCGCTATCTTTTCGTTATCAAAAATTGGTAATGCTATATAGATGCGAATAAATAAGCTTTCACCGCGTTTTCCGCTTACCTTAAATTCAGTATCAACTCCAATCTTTTGTTTATCAATATAATAATTATCTATTGTGTAGTACTTTGCGTATGGTAAGCGGTTGATTTCACTGACCGTGTTGAGTTGGATAAGTTTGCCTAAAGTTATGATATATTCTTGAGCAATTATTAAAGGAATGAGCAAAATAAACCACAAAATGATTGTATAAAAAAAGATTCCATTATCATTTTTTCCTCTGATTTTTAATATTTTGAGCTTGGGCCGAAGACTGAAGCCGGCTGCTAACCCTGTTAGCGCCAAAGGAATACCAAAAGTTGTAATTTCCTCCTTTAATGGAATAAAGTCAATGAAAAGCGCCCAATGCAAAAAAGTGTATCCGGCAGTTAATCCCGTAAAAGTCAGTAGGAATGGTATGTAAATTATAAATAATTTATCTTTCATGTTTTTTTAACATATCCTATATGCTGTTTAGAACTTATGTCACCCGTTTCATATCTCTTTAATTTCGTATCGAATATTTTTACTGCTGTTTTCAATAGTCAATACTATTTTTGTTGCGTTTGGAATTTGAGTTAATCGAATGATATTTTCGTTTTTATATGCTTTATAAGAAATTATTGAATCACTTATCGCATCAGCAAACAAGTACCATTCATTCGGCATACGCCAAGGTTTATGATAATGTTTGTATTCGGCTATTTTATCCAAAAATTCTTGGAGTGTTTGAACGCCTTCATCACCAATATGGTAAATCCCACGCTCGGTGTAGCGTGGGATTCATCAACATAAGAGCCATCGGGAAGGAATTGTCCATACCTGCTCGTAACGAGTTGACGTTCGGTCAATTTTTTAGTAAATAGACTGTTGGGTGCCATGCCATCGTCTGCAGGCTTATTATTTTCAATTCTTGTATAAATTTTTCCTTTCCAATACATTCTGTTTGAATCTTCAGTATGGTAAAAGTCAAAATCAAATGTGACTTTCAATATTCCTTGATTCCATATATTTTTGTCAATCGACATTTGCCCGCTTTTACATTTGTATGTTTTTGTGTCGAAATCATTTATACCGTTTAGAACGATGGTGGACTTTACTGTGTTTTTAGTTATTATCAAATTTAAACTGCTGTGTGTAGCAGCATTGTCCTCTGTGAAGCATACGACTGTGTCTTTGTTTATTCTTTGAGCGGTTATGTAATCCGTACCTCCCCATTCGTAAGTCCAAGCCTCACATTTGATAGAATGAAAAAGGTACGTTGTATCAACCAATTGGTAAAATGATTCTAACGAGTCTTCATAAATTCTACCTTCTTTATCCATCATATTGTATATTTCAGATGGACAAATTCCGTCACAACTTAACTGACCAAATTCATTCCGGTAAATGCCTTCGGGATATGACCAACTATTCTTAAATGAAAAGTCTCCTTTCAAATTGTCAACCCATTTTATTGGAACTTCTTCCGGATTTGACTTCTTATTGCCTGTCATTCCACAAGAAATCAAGGAAATAATTGATAAGAAATATATTAATCCTTTCATTTACTTTTACTAGACTTTATATAAAAAAATTCAAAATTGGATTAAGGACAGATAAGGATATTAACCTGAATTCTCTCATCTCAGTAATATGTTGATGTTTGAGATTCGACTTTGTCAACAATGCCATCCTTGAAAGTAATTGCATAGTCCTTCTTGTTGAGGCTATAAAAAAACCATGTTTCATTATCGTCTTTGGTATATACCTCATCAGGTTTACCGTACGCTATTTTCACCTCTTCAGGAGTAAATCCTTTTCTTACTTTTTGAGTCATAATTTGATCCCAACGTTCCTGCGGAATATTGGGATAAGCATCTTGTGGATTGGTAAAAGTAAAATAATGAGTGAAATTTAAATATCTCTTATAATCTTTATCAAATACGACATTTCCGAAAGCGTATTCATCACCTT
>JGI24699J35502_11133930_pt1 | contig 19800 bp, 16 predicted proteins | sample TergutMp193P4_FD_35502 | JGI IMG/M metagenome (IMG submission 35502) | reverse complement strand
ATTAAGAACACAGAGCAAAAAGAATTTATTTTGGACGATATTGAGTGGGGACTTATAAACCATTTCAATATTGACGAAAATGAGAAATCAGAGAATAGAGAATATAATAAGTTAAAGATGCGACTTGACAACGAAAGAAAGAACGCCGGCAAGTAACGAGCGACTTGGCGTCAGGTCGGGTGTCTGCTCGCGGATGGTTCAGTGGTAATTTGGAAGCTCACCACCTGTCGTACCCGTAATGAACTCCCGCCGGAACGCTAAGCCGCCGGACGTTAGAGGTAATCGGCAGATAATGCGCAAATGAATTGAAAATTAAAAATTGAATGAATATGGAAATTAAATCAGTAAACAACAGTCGACAACCCAATTATCCTACCATTGAGTTATTTGTAAAACACCCTGAATTGTTGTGGTGGAATATTCCGGGCAGTTGGCTCAAAAATAAATTCGTAACGACTTCACTTGCAGCATTTTTACTTTCCGGCTGCGGAACAAATACAGCCTCAAAAAACGAAGAAGTAGAAATCGTTGATACTTTGGGAACCGGCAATCCAATGAATATGCCGCAAAAGAAAAAGGCAGACAGTAGTATCGTAACTAATGTCGCGCCTGTTTTTGCACACGGCGAAGGTCGTGGAGCAATTGGCTGCGAGGTAATTTCGCCGCCTGTTTTCATATCGGAAGACGAGGCTGTTAAAATTATTTTGGATAAATTACGAGCCGAAGGATATAATTTCAGCAAAGAAAATTGTCCGACTTTTTCGTTTGAAGTTCTGCCTCTTGCGAATGAATGTGATGAGCCAAAAGGAAAAATGGAAATTAAATTGAAAATGGATGCTTACAATCCGAAATCAAAATGGGCTATCCAATTTATTACAACAGATGATTACGACAAATTCAAAAACGATGATTGTTGGTCGACTGTTTCCGATTATGATACAAAAGAAGCCGCCGAAATTATCAATCAAGAGTTGAAAAAGCAGAAACAAACTAATGCCGTTGTTTTTTACGACCCCATAACGCAAATTAATTTAAACGATTCAGATGATTGGAAAAACTATCGTGAAAATGTAAAACTTGCCGAAAAAGAAGCAAGAGATTTGTTGCTTGCACAAGTTAACGATTTTATTAATTGGCTCAAAACAAATAATATAACAATAGAATAATGCACATTACCCTACATATAACAACAGGCTGCAATTTGAATTGCCGCTATTGCTATTCGCCGCCGACAAATCGTAACGATATGTCGCAGCAAACGGCTTTTCAAAGCATTGATTTTATTGCCGAAAACTACCCGGTTAATACAGGAATTATATTTTTCGGGGGCGAGCCGCTTTTGAAAAAAGATTTAATTCGCGAAACTATTGCATACAGCCGCACAAAATCGGACTATTTCCATTACAAAGTAACCACTAACGGTATTTTGCTGGATATTGATTTTTTGGAATACGCCAATAAAGCGGGGTTACAAGTTGCAATCAGTATTGACGGTAACGAGCAGGCACACAATACATTCAGAAGATTTCCCGACGGCAGTGCAACATTCGGAATTTTGAACGAAAAAATAGACATGCTTTTGCATTATCAGCCTTATGCCAAAGTTTTAATGACTGTTTCTCCCGAAACACTTGCATATTATGCCGATTCTGTTAAATTTCTACTGAAAAAAGGATTCAAGTATATCGTTGTTTCGCTTGATTTTTCTTCAAAAAGCTGGAATGAATTATCACTCAAAGAATTAAAACGACAATACGAGCGCATTTCCAAAATTTATGAAACGTATATTTTAAACGAAGAAAAATTTTATTTTTCGCCTTTTGAAATGAAGTTAGCAAGCCATATTCGTCAAAATAATTTTGAATGTTATCAATGCCATTTAGCAAAAAAACAAATTTCCGTTGCTTTTGACGGATTGATTTATCCTTGTGTACAGTTTGTAAAAGACGGCGTTTCAAACCGCGAATATGCTATCGGCTCGGTTACGGAAGGCATTGACAGCAAAGTGCAAAACCAACTTTATCAAGAATCGAAAACACAAATGGAGAATTGTCTGAAATGCGATTACAACCCGCGCTGCAACAACAAATGCAGTTGTTTGAGTTGGCAATTGACAGGAAAAATTAATCAAGTTTCGCCTGTGGTTTGCGAAACAGAACGTATTTTAATTCCGATAGTAGATAAATTGGGCGAAAAATTGTTTAAAAAAGCGTCGCCAATGTTCATACAGAAACATTACAATGCAATATATCCAATTTTATCAATGATTGAAGACATGAAATAGAAACAAATACACCTGCCCGCTAACAAGCCGGTTGCCACAAGCAAGGTATATACTCCCGGCCGGTTTTGCGGGATTAAAGTAAGCAGTACTATTCTTGCATGGCTCATAGGAATTTGGGATGATGGATACCGGTAGGGATTCAGAACAATAGGAGCCCGAATATTCCGGGAGCCGACCATTGATCACCAAATCAACGGCAAAAATTTGAAAAATGTTTTTTGTTGTTTTTCGTATTTTTCTTAAAAAATACAGTCATTGAAAAAAAGTATTATTTTTACCGATATTTTAAAATGCCAATTATATTAAAAAATGGAATCTTTAATTATCACTTCTGACCGGCTCGTACAATATATAAATACTGACTTTATCCGTTATTTGCATAGTAATATTGCATGGAATAACCGATTAATAGGCATAATCGGGGCGAAAGGCACAGGCAAATCTACGCTTCTACTGCAACATATCAAATTGAATTTTTCCGACAAATCGAAAGCGCTTTACGTAAGTTTGGACAATATTTGGTTTACTAAACATTCGCTTTTGGAACTTGCCGAAGATTTTTATAATTTTGGCGGTACACATTTGTTTTTGGACGAAGTGCATAAATATCAGTCGTGGGCAATGGAAATCAAAAATATCTACGATTCTTATCCCACGCTGCATATTGTTTTTACAGGTTCTTCGATGCTCGAAATTTTCAATGCAAGTGTCGATTTTTCGCGACGAGTGGTAGTGTATGAACTTAAAGGACTGTCGTTCAGAGAGTTTTTGAAATATGAAGACAGATTTGAACTGCCTGTTTTTGAATTAAAAGATATTCTGAAAAACCACCGAACAATAGCCTCTGAAATTACCTCAAAAATCAAAATTTTACCTGAATTGAAAAAATATTTGGAATATGGCTATTACCCCTATTATAAGGAAAACATTGTTACTTATCCTATTCAAGTTGAGCAATCTATCAATAAAACGCTGAATGAAGATTTGCCTGCAATAGAACATATTGAATATGTCACTATATTGAAAATCAAAAAGTTACTTGGCACGATCGCGGAAATGGTTCCATTTACGCCCAATATTACCAATTTGAGTGCGGCAATAGAAATCGGCAGGCACTCCTTGGTAAAATATCTTTATTTATTGGATAAAGCAGGTGTAATTCAATGCATTACGGAGCCAAATCAAACACTTCAAACCTTGGCGAAACCACAAAAAGTGTATCTTGAAAACACCAATATCATTCATTCTTTGGCATTTCAAAATATCAATTCAGGCAATATACGTGAAACTTTTTTTGCCAATCAATTACGGACGAAACATAAAGTCAATACAGCGGAAAACGGTGATTTTACTATTGACGGCAATATAATTTTTGAAGTCGGCGGAAAAAATAAAAGCAATTCACAAATAAAAAATATTGAAAATGCATATATTGCAGCCGACAATATTGAAACAGGCTTTGCAAACAAAATACCGCTTTGGTTGTTCGGTTTTTTGTATTAGAAAGCAAGAAAAAACGACGAAAGAACAAAACAGATAAAATGATAACAACACCTGACAGCCAACGAACGGTTTATCGTCAAGCAAGGTGTTTACTCCCGATCGGTTTTGCGGAATTTTATAACTTTGTCGCCCTGTTCGAACCGTTGTGTATCCCCATCCAAACACCAAGCTGCATGACGTTAAGTATAAGTATAGTGCGACACCATCGGCGAAAAACGGCAATCATTTATTTTATTGCTGTTTTTTTTGCGGAAAATATTCGAGTATGGAATAATTTATGTATTTTTACGGAAAATTTTCGAGTATGGATGAAAAATTTGATGAGATCAGAAAATATAACTTTTGGGACGAAAAAACACCTGAACTCGGCTTTTATCGCGCCGATTATGCCGATAAAATTTATACTTTCACCGGTAACCGCCTTGTTAAGGTGTTGATCGGGCAACGACGCACAGGCAAAAGTTATATCCTGCGACAATTAGCCGACAAATTGATTAATAATGGCATTGAAAGAAAAAATATTCTGTATGTCAATAAGGAATATACCGATTTCGATTTTATTGCCGATTATACCGTCCTTAGCGATTTTGTGAAGTTTTACAAAAAGCAGCTTAATGTTTCGGGAAAAGTTTATCTTTTTATAGATGAAATTCAGAATATTACAGGTTGGGAACATTTTGTAAATTCCTGTTCGCAAGATTTCGTTGATGATTATGAAGTTTTTATTTCAGGATCAAATTCAAAGATGCTTTCAAGTGAATTGGCAACGTTACTGTCAGGGCGTTATGTAGAATTTGAAATTTTTCCGTTCAGCTTTTCAGAATATCTCGGTATTTTGAAAAAAGAATGTTCCAAACAAAATTTTATCGATTATATGGAAAGTGGCGGTTTGCCTGAACTTTTCAATCTGCAAGGCGATGAAATCAAACGAAATTATGTTTCCGCAATAAAAGATACTGTTTTTCTGCAAGATATTATCCGACGTTACAGCATAAAAGAACCGAAACTGTTGGAAGATATTTTTGTATTTTTGGTAAACAATGCAGCAAATTTGGTGTCGATTACCAATGTTGTAAATTACTTCAAAAGTTTGGGCAGAAAAACCACTTACGACACCGTTTCGGCGTATATCGGATATATGGAAGATGCTTTTTTAGTGCACAAATCAGCCCGTTACGACATTCGCGGGAAAGATACGATTTCAGGCAATTCCAAATATTATATCAACGATTTGGCGTACAAAAATTATCTTTATACCGGTTTCGGTTACGGCATAGGTCATAAATTGGAAAATCTTGTTTATCTAAACTTGAAACGGGCAGGCTATCAGGTTTATACGGGTGTTTTTCGCGATAAGGAAGTGGATTTTGTTGCATTGAAAGACGATAAAATTTTGTATGTGCAGGCAACATATCTGTTAATTGACGAAAAAACAATCGAACGGGAATATTCTCCGCTTGAATCTATTCCGGACAATTACGAAAAAATAGTCGTTTCGCTTGACGATATGCAGTTCCCTCAAAAAAACGGCATAAAACACAAACAAATATGGACATTTCAACCGTAAAAACACCGGGTTACTTTCTATCTGTTTCTTCCATTTGTATGGTGAGGGATTCCCAATTTTGCATTTCGTCGGAAAGTTGTTTTTTCAGGGAATCGTATTGATGAAATAAATCAAGATTCGAATGGTTTTCGGGCATGGACAATTGAGCTTCTAACCCGGATATCTTTTGTTCCAGTTTCGAAATTTTTTCTTCCGATCCGGCAATTTGTTTTTCGAGGCGTTTCTGAATTTTGCTTTGTTCCTTTTGTGCTTCGTATGACAGTTTGCTTTCCGACGACGGTTTATTTTCTTCTTTCCGGACGGTTAGTTGTTGAGCGGAAAGTTCCGATTCTTTCAGACTCTCCATTTTCTTTTTTTCCAGATATTCATAAATTCCGGACAAATGTTCCACCACTTTCTTATTGCCGAATTCATACACCTTATCGACCAAACCGTCTAAAAACTCGCGGTCGTGGGAAACAACGATCACCGTTCCGTCAAAATCCTTTATCGCTTTTTTCAGCACATCTTTGGAACGCATATCCAAATGGTTTGTCGGTTCATCAAGAATCAACAGATTCACCGGTTCGAGCAACAACCGGATCATTGCCAACCGGCTGCGTTCCCCGCCCGACAAAACTTTCACTTTTTTATCGGAAGCTTCGCCGCCGAACATGAAAGCGCCCAAAATATCCCTGATTTTGGTTCGAATGTCTCCTTGTGCAACATGATCGATCGTATCGAAAACCGTCAAATTTTCATCCAACAATTGCGCCTGATTTTGAGCAAAGTATCTGATTTTTACGTTATGTCCCAAGGTCAACGTTCCCGAATAATCGATTTCACCCATGATGCATTTGACAAGGGTGGATTTTCCTTCACCGTTTTTACCGACAAATGCCACTTTATCGCCGCGATGAATGGTCATGGCAACATTTTCAAACACCAAATAATCGCCGTAATATTTCTTAACTCCGTCAATAACAAGAGGATAACTCCCGGAACGAGGCGCCGGAGGAAATTTCAGATTCAATGCCGAATTATCTTCATCATCCACTTCAATCCGTTCCAATTTTTCCAATTGTCTAATACGCGATTGTACTTGCACCGATTTGGTGGCTTTATACCGAAACCGCTCGATAAATTTTTCCGTATCCTGAATCTGTTTCCGCTGATTTTCAAACGCCCGTTGTTGTTGCTCGCGGGCTTCTTTTCTCAAAACGACATATTTGGAATACGGTACCCGGTAATCGTAAATCCGTCCCAAAGAAATTTCGATGGTTCGGGATGTTACGGCATCCAAAAAAGCACGGTCGTGAGAAACTAAAATCACGGCGTTTCCGCTTGATGCCAAAAAATTTTCGAACCATTGGATGGATTCAATATCCAAATGATTGGTGGGTTCATCCAACAATAATACATCGGGCCGCCTCAACAATAATTTCGCCAATTCAATGCGCATGCGCCAACCGCCGCTAAATTCTTTCGTCGGACGATCGAAATCTTCTCGCGTGAAACCAAGCCCGATCAATGTTTTTTCGATGTCGGCATAAAAACTCATCCCGCCGTTCATGTCAAACAATTCATTAGCGTGCGTCAATCGATCAATCAACTTATGATACCCGTCACTCTCATAATCGGTTCGTGAAACAATTTCTTCCTCCAGCGCCTCAATTTCCTTCTGTAACAAAAAAATATGTTCGAAAGCCTGTTCAGCTTCTCCCCTCACCGTTCCGGTATCCGAATGCTTCATTTGCTGAGGCAGATAACCGACGGTCGTATCTTTCGACATGGATACTCGGCCTTTGGTAGGTTGTTGTATGCCGGCAATAACTTTGAGCATGGTCGATTTTCCTGCCCCGTTTTTTCCGACCAATGCCACCCGTTCTTTCTTATTCACAATGTAAGAAATATCATCGAACAGCGGATATCCGCCAAAATCAACCGTCAAATTTTCTATGGAAACCACGTCGTTGAAGTTAAGAGTTATGAGTTATGAATTAAGAGTTATGAGTCAGAGATTAATTGATGTAAGCATTGATTATGTTTCTCTTAATTTTTAATTCGTAATTTATATTATTTTTTCCAGAAACCGGGCATGAAAATAATTAATAAGGTAAATAATTCCAGACGGCCGACGATCATATCGAAACATAATACCCATTTGGCAAAATCGGGTAAATGGGCAAATGTACCGACAGGTCCTGTTTTTCCCAATGCCGGGCCGACATTCCCGATGCTGCACACCGCCGATCCGATCGACTCTACAAAATCCACGCCCACGATGGTCAAAAGCAATGTGCTGATGACAATAACCATGATGTAAACCAAGGCAAAAACCATCACATTAGCAATAACCTCCTGTGGAACAACGACTTTATTTATTTTTACAGGCAAAACGGCACGGGGATGAATCTGCCGGCTGAATTCATTTAACACACTTTTAATCAACGTTCCGGAACGAATCACTTTCATGCCTCCGCTCGTGGATCCGGCACAAGCCCCGGATACCACCAACATCAAGATAATCACCCAAAAATAAGGCCCCCAGGAAACATAATCGGCCGTCGCAAAACCACAAGAAGTAAACAACGCAGTCGCTTGAAACAAGGAATCCCTGAATATATGCTCCAAATTGCCGTATCCCTGATGCGAAACGATCAATCCGACAAAAATCATTAAAGTGGCGACAACCAACGCCGACAGGTACCATTTAAATTCGTCATCTTGCCTGATCCGCTTAAAATTTTTATAAAACATGTAATAAATCAACGAAAAATTGGTTCCGCCCAATATCATGAAAAACACGATCACATATTCAATATAAGCCGAATGCCAATGAAGAATGCTCTGTTGCTTCGTGGAAAAACCACCGGTCGCAATGGTGGTAAAAGCATGACACACCGCATCAAAAAGCGTCATAGGCCCCGACCATAATAAAAGAACCAAAATAACGGTCAGAACAACATATACGATCCACAACTTACGAGCCGTCTCTCTCACGCGCGGACGCAGCTTTTCGAGGACAATACTCGATGTTTCCGCTCTATAAAGATGCGCCCCGTTTCCGGCAAAAAAAGGCAAAAGCACCAACGTAAAAACAATGATTCCGATTCCGCCCAACCACTGCATAAGACTGCGCCAAAAAAGCAATCCTTTCGGCATGGCTTCGATATTATTCAAAATCGTAGCCCCGGTTGTCGTAAAACCGGAAATCGATTCAAAATAAGCATCAGTGACATCCGAAATAGAACCGCTTAAATAAAAAGGCAACATTCCGAAAAACGAAAAAATAATCCATGTAACTGCAACAATAAAAAAAGACTCCCTTCGCCCCATCTCCGAATCCGCATCTCTACCGAGAAAAAACAAAATCAATGCGCATCCGAAAGTAACGGCAACGGAATTAAAAAACGGCCCGATGATTCCGTCTTCATAATGCACGGAAACGAGCGCCGCTGCAAACATGAAAACGCTTTCTATAAACAACAGAAATCCTAATGTCCTGAATACAATGAGTTTATTGAATACTGCCATCTGATAAATTACAATTTAAATCTGCCGGAAAAATCATTTTAGATCATCGATTTAATTCCGACAGACAAAAGTAAGAAACAATTTCGACTCTTCCGACGTTAATATAACAAATCAACGAAATCGGAAATGTATCTTATCATTATTCAAAAAAAGTCTATATTTTTGTAACAAAATGATTACACCATACAAAAGAATGGAAACATACCGGTTGGATGCGCTTGACAAAAAAATACTGACACTGGTTCTCGACAATGCACGTGTTCCTTATCTGGAAGTCGCACGAGAATGCGGTGTTTCAGGAGCGGCCATTCATCAACGAATACAAAAACTTACCGGGCTGGGAATCTTGAAAGGTTCGGAATTTGTGGTCGACACCAATAAAATAGGATATGAAACCTGCGCATATATCGGAATTTACCTGAAAGAACCAAAACAATTCGGAACAATGGTGGATGCATTAAAAAACATTCCGGAAGTCGTCGAATGTCATTATACCACAGGACAATACGATTTATTCATCAAATTGTACGCCAAAAACAATCTGGATTTATTACACATCATCCACAATAAGTTACAACCCTTGGGATTGTCCCGAACCGAAACACTTATTTCTTTCAAAGAAGCATTTCACAGACAAATCCATATCACGCAAAACGATTATTAATAGATGGAACACTTGTTACAATGGGGATATTTAGGGTTGTTTATCGGCTCGTTTCTGGCAGCAACGATTCTACCGTTCAGTTCCGAAATTTTAGTTACGGGATTATTATATGCGGGAGCAAAACCACTGTTTGTTTTAATCACCGCAACGGCAGGAAATTGGCTGGGAAGCCTTTCCACCTACTATTTAGGTTGGTTGGGCAAATGGGAATGGATTGAAAAATGGCTGAAAATAACACCCGAAAAATTGGAAAAACAACAGTTCCGAATTACCAAATACGGAAGTTCATTGGCTTTTTTGGCGTGGCTGCCCGTCGTAGGAGACGTTTTTGCGCTGGCATTGGGATTTTACAAAGTCGATTATAAAAAATGTGCGATTTTTATGCTGATCGGAAAGTTTTGCCGCTTCTTGACCTACATTTTTCTCTATAAATATGTCGGAGGATGGCTCGGATGGGAAATCTGATAAAATGGTCAGCATCTGATTTGTATGCGGCTTTTACCGGGAGCTGTTTTTTCGACGGCAATTTGAACGGGAATGCGTTCGGTCATTTCCTGAACGTGGGAGATAACGCCGACTTTCCGTCCTTGCGTATGCAACCGATCCAAAGCGTCCATGGCAACCCTCAATGTTTCGGGATCCAATGAGCCGAACCCTTCGTCGATAAACAACGATTCAATTTTTATCCGGTCGGAAGATAACGAAGCCAATCCCAACGCCAGCGCCAAAGAAACCAAAAAAGATTCGCCGCCGGAAAGAGAATGCACCGACCGTACTTCGTCGCCCATATCCTGATCGATCACCTGAATGGATAATGTTTCGGGAACCCGTTCGATCCGGTAACGATGCGTCAAATCTTTCAAATGAATGTCGGCATAGATCAATAACGTATCCAACGTATATTCCTGAGCGATTTGACGAAATTTTTTCCCGTCGGCTGAACCGATCAATACGTTCAATTTTGCCCACCGTTCGTTAATTTCCGATTTCTTTTGAATATTCTCCGACACTTCCCGGTATTTCCGCTCATTTTCCTTATTTTGCCGAAGTTTAAAAACCAGATTCAACTTCGTTTCCTCTAATTTTTGAAAAGACTGCTCAGATTCCGCACGAATCGACACCAATTCTTCCCATGAATTACCGGACAATTTGTTCGACAAATGTTCCGTCAATTGTTTACACCGTTCCTCATAAGCCGATTCGGCTTGAATAAGCATATCCCTGACCTGTTGAATATTCCGCCGCTTTTCGTTGATCTGTTCGGGCGGGTAAGACAACAATTGCTCCAACAGTTCAAACGAAAGCGTCTCTTCCTCATTCCGGTTGTAATCGGCGATAAAACATTGCAATTGATCGAAAAAATTCTGTTCTTTCAACCGGAGTTCCAGATGTTGTTTCTCTACATTCTGTTTGTTTCCGGAAATATTTTGCAGAGAAGCTTTTATTTCATTTTCCCGATTGCGAACAATATCCAATTGATCTTCGAGATTAGAAATTCGCAAATTAAGCGTTTCTTCTGTTTCTTTCACCGATTTACCGTCAAAAATGGCCATTCGCATCCGATATAATTCGTCCTTTTCCGACCGGAGAACATTCAATTTATTCGAATTTATTTTTTCTGCATGTAGAGCATCCGAATACTGTCCGGTTAAATTAATATTCAACTTATTTCCGGTTATCAAAGCATGTTCCTTTTGAACCAGCCGGTCATTCTTGTTCTTCCATGATTCGGAAAAACCGACTGCTTTGTCCAAAAAACCGGCAGGATTTTTTTTCCAGTTATCCAACCAATCCCCGTTTTGAAAATAAACGGTCAATGTCTCGACCAACCGGTCAAACCGACCGTCGTTTTCTTCTTTATCCGACAAAAAATTAACCAGCTGTTGATGTTCTACATCCGATTTTCGCCGGTATTCCGATAATTCACGCTCTAAATCGGCGATTTCATCGGACAATATTCCGATCTTTTTCCGCTTTTCATTCAGTGAGTCGGACAATATCCGGTAATCATTTTCTTTTTGTCCCAATAGGACAAGTTCTTGAGACATCTTTTCCGACTTCGCTCCGATATAATCACCGGCAGATTCTCCGCTCAAATCCTTGCATTCCTCATACAAAACAGATGATTTCCATTCTAAATCACCGGTCTGAAGATCATTTTCTATCGAAACCATTTCAATATCAACGGCTTGCAATAATTTCCGGATCGTGTCTTCCTCCTGTTCCGTCTTGGCCGTTTCCTTTTGCAATTGATCATACCGTTTTTTACAGGTTGCGAGTTCATGTTCCAATTCTTCGAAAACCTTTCGCAATTGATCGGTTTGTCCCGCATACGGATGTTCCAAACTGCCGCAAACCGGACAAGGAACATTTTCGACAAGTTGAGCGCGAATGTCCGTTATATCCTTAAAAACGGATAATTTTGCGGCATCCAGCAATTTTGCGGTCTGTTCCAATTTAGCATCAACTTGAAAAAATTCTTTCTTCAACAACTTAATTTTATGTTCTGTCTCCATTTGTTGCCGAAGATAGTCTCCGCGCTTTTGCAAACAATCGTTGTATTTTGTCTGAGAAAAAAGATATTTCTTCAGAATTTCCGCAGCCATGAACAAATCCGTTTGGCGTTTTTGCAGATATTCTTTCCGGACAAATAAATCATCCGGATTCAAATTCGCCCTTGCCGTTTCAATATCAGCCGATTCCTTTTTGTCAATGCTCAAGAGATGCCGTTTCTCATTGATGATAGAAGATGTTTCTTCCACATTCAATTTAAGCTGCTGTATATTAGTCGTCAGAAAACTGATTTTCTCTTCCAGATCCGATTGTTTTGCCCATCGATCGGCAGCTTCCTTTAAATTGAAAATGATGGTTGCAATATTTTCGGCAATCGGCTTCCAGCTCTCATTAGATTGAAGCCATCGGCGTATTTCTTCCGCCTCTGATTTGTTTTCGTCGATTTCCTTTTCATTATCTTCCTTATTTTTTTGAACCTCTTTTGTTTTCCGGTGTAATCCATTCAATTCCTCCCCGACATCGGCAAGCAGTTGATTGATATTTTCAAGTTGAATGTCCAATTTTCCGGCCCGCTCAAATAACGGACGTGCATCTTCCCGCTCCTTTAAAACGATGTTCAATGTTTCGACGACGGCATTTTTTTGTTCGAGAACATCGTTCAATTCCGATTCGAAAACTTGAATTTTACCGTTTAATCCGGCAAGCTCCCGGTCGCATTCTTCAATCGACCGGATCGCACTGCTCCGCCCCGTGTAAATCTCTTTAACCGCCTGTACCCGATCGATCCGCTGCAACAACAACTGTACGGGAACAAATTCTTCCGATTTATTCCGGATTTCCGATAAATATTCTTCCGCCTTGATTTTCCACTCCGATAAAGTTTTCGATTCTTCAAACCATTTTAAGGAGTTCTTAATCAGATCTATTTTACCGGAAAGAATTTCCAACTCTTTTTCAACTTCCGATCGTTGCCGTTCGATGTTTTTCAACTCTTCGTCACTCAACAACAAAATACCTTCTGCCTGTCTTTGAGAAACGCGCAAATCTTCGTCGGTCTGTTTCCATCGTTCATACACATTTTTCGAAATTTTGGAATAAATATCCGTTCCGGTCAATCGCTCGAGCAAAGACGCTTTTTCGTTTTTATCGGCCTTCAAAAAAGCCGTAAAATCATTTTGAGCCAAAAGCACCGAACGGGTAAACTGCTCGAAATTCAATCCGATCAAATCTCCGATGCGATCCAAAGTCTCTTTTTTCTTACCTCCGAACATTTCCAGCGAAGGAAGTTTCATCAATTCGACATGATCGGCCTGCAACTGATTTTCGGCTTTATACCGGGCGCGTCTCACCGACCACCGGGAACGATAGGCTTCATTTCCGCGCACTACAAAATCGACTTCGGCGTAACCATCTGCGGTTCCTTTTCGTAAAATGGTGCGAACATCATTCTGGGAAACCATGTTTTTATCCGCATCTTTCAATTCCACACCTTGCTGAGCCGAAATCAAACGCGGTATTTGTCCGAACAACGCCAGACAAACAGCATCGAGCAAAGTCGATTTCCCCGCTCCTGTCGTTCCCGTTATGGCAAATATTCCGGCCGATAACAACGGTTCTTCCGTGAAATCAATCACAAATTCACCGTCCAAAGAGGCCAGATTTTTTCCCCGTATCGCCAAAATTTTCATACGATAAAATAATTACAAATTCGATCCCCCGTTCGTCATCAATAACGCTTCCCGAAATGTATCGGCCAATTCTTGCGGTAATTCGGCTCCGTACTTTGAAAAATAAATTCTTTTGAGCATGTCAAGCGGCTGCATTTTCTGCAAATCCTCCGGATCCGACATTTTTTCACGATCACGATCGCCGGAATACCCGTACGAAGTCGTTATTTTTGCCAACCTCACGTATTTGTTATTTAAGATGATCTCAATCTGATTCTTCAAAGAAGGCATCGGAGCATCCAGCAATACATTCACTTCCAAATAAGGAGCCTGAGCATCCGAATGCTCTTGTTTATCCGGCAATTGCTCCAATTCAATCATTACCTCATCCAACACCTTCGGCTTATCCGGAATCCGCAACAACGAAACGGACGTCGGAATCCCGATGCTTTCGATGTGAACCGTCTCCTCTCCTACGATTTCCACATACACGAATTGATGTTGGTATCCGGTTTCGGAAAAAGACATCGGCAACGGACTCCCCGCATAACGAATATTGTTCCGGCGGGCAACTTTTTGGGCTTTATGAATATGCCCCAACGCCATGTAGGCGATTTTTTCGTCGAATATCGATGCGGAAACAGCTTCCAGACCGCCGGCAATCAATCGTTCACAACGGTCGTCTTCCGACAATTGAGCGTGTAACGCATGCAAATGCCCCAAGACAATGACGGCTTCACCGGGCTTACGCATTTTGTCGGCATAATCAAACGCTTCCCGGTAAATTTTCGAAATACCTTCGGTATAAAAATTCGAAACATCCGATCCCGGATAGTCTCCGGGTCTCAAAAACGGAATCGCCAGACACCACGCTTTTTCGCCGTTTTTATTCGACAGCGGAATCAATATCCGCGCATAATCGATTTTCCGGTCTTCGGTGCGGGGCAGCATTCCGACAACATGAATGTTAAATTCTTCAAACAACGGATTAGGCGCCTCCAACCGTCCGGGCGAATCATGATTTCCCGAAATGACAATAATTTGCACATCCGGTTTCGCCGTAACCGCATTTCTCAAAAAACGGAAAAACAATCGTTGAGATTCAGCCGAAGGATTTGCCGTATCGAAAACATCTCCGCAAATCAGCAAAACATCAATTTCTTTATCGACAAGCACGGATTCCAAAAAACGAAGGAAAGCAGCATGTTCCTTTTGACGGTCATATTCGAAAAACGTCTGTCCCAAATGCCAATCGCCCGTATGCAATATTTTTAATGACATGAAATTCAGAATTTATCCGCAAAGGTAGTAATTGTAGGTTACAACATCATATAGATCATCCAATACACAATACGAATAAATAACTATATTTATGAACTGACTATTAATTTTATTTCCTATCTTTATACTTCTTTATCCAATAAAATATTGATATAATTATTAATGCAATTAATTCAATAATAATCGCATAAACAATAGGTAAATACAATATTACGAAAAAGATAGCATAATTATTCTTGATAGCCTGTTGCGAAACCGTATACTTTGCCTTGTAGATCACCGAAGCCCCGTCTACATTGGCTCCTGCATACTCAATCCGTCTCGGGTCTTGGCCATAAGAATCCAAATCACCTAACTTAGAAACTATTCTTTGCAAACCGATATAGATATGTTTCGTATAGCTGCCGCCCTTATTTACAACCATATACGGACTGACATAAGCCGTAAAGTTGTCCGTAGAAGTTCTTGCCCCGCTGAACACGTCGTTCACATAGACGCCTTCATCGTCTCCGGAAGTCTTGACAACACGTTCACCCGATGCATCATACCACTAACCAGAGATAAAACCGTTGGTATAGATAGATTGTAAACGGTTTTCTTCGTCCCAAACCGGCTTTTTTCCAATTACAAAATTAATAAAAAGCAGGGGATATGCATCCCCTACTCCTTATAATCATTTTTCATTAGTTATTGATTGATAACTTTTTATGTTTTTATTTTTATCTCATCACTAACTTTGAAACATTACCCCAATATATTTTACATCCTTATAGTCAATAATTGCTTCTCTTTTAAATGTAACATCCTGTAATTCTTTCATATAGATATATTTTGATCTAGACATCCAAGAATAATAACCAATATTATTTTTTATCAAATACAATAATCGATTATTCCTCTTTTGATTAATTTCCTGATAAGATATATCTTCCGAAAAATATCCCCCGATACACAATTTTTGACATTTTCCATTTTTATATTTAACCATACATGATATTCGTGCATCAAATGTTGATGTTGAATCTGCCGGGGAAAGCTTTAATAGTTCTTTCTCAATTTCTTTTAAAAGAATCGCTTCTGTCAGTTCAACTTCGAACACTCCTTGATTATCTATTCGAAATTCACCGGATAAAGTATTTGTATCATAATCATAGACATAAATAGTATCCATAGATGATATTTCTTTTTTTATACTGTTACAGGAAATGCTCATTGGTGATTCAAATAAATAATTATAGAATAAGACATTTATCTTTTCTATACTTGTGTATATATTTTCATCATTCGGTTGTTTATTATTTTTACAACCACTCATAAAAAACAATGATGCAAAATATAAAATCAAAAAAATATATTTTTTCATTTTTTTGATTTTGGTATTTCATAATAAAATATGACTTCATTTGAGGTCGGATCTGATACAAAAACAGAATAACCGTCATGGTTCGAACGTACATAATTAGATTTAAATTCGCCGTTAGCTCTTGCAGTTTTAGCTTCCGCTCCGGTTATTACACGATCTTCTTCTTTATTGGTTCTTCGAAAATCCGGAATATTTGCTCTTTTTTCATGTTCCGTCGAATTTTCATTATCATCAACAGCATGAGCATATTCATGTTCCAATATTGTAGCGGGTGATAATACAGCTTTCATATCTGTTGTTTCAAGCCCTCGAGCCGGATTCCATCGTACAATGGGAGTTGATTTTCCTGAACCGTCAATACTTTCTTGTGTATATTTACTGTCGCCTTTTGTTTCTGCCAAATGATATGTATCTTTTGAAGTTGCAGCTTCAATTAAATTATCTCCACCACCATTACGCTTATTATAATCATATGCTTTTAAGAAATCTTTAACGAATTGATTGTCAGGAGCTGTTTTATAATTTGATCCATTAAAGCTCCATGCATATTGTTTATCTCCAACTGTAAAATAAATCTTAATAATTCTACCGTCCGGATCCACATATTTTATGGGATTATTTGCACAGTAGGATACGCGCTGATCCCCGGATACTTCTCCGCCAGCGGGTCTGCAGACAACCATAGGCTCACACGTGGATTGTAGTACCTCGCTCCGTAATAATACAACCCTGTTTCTTCATCCAACTCTTTGGCATTAAACAGATACGGTGTATTCCAAGTATTATTCCGCTCTTCGATAAAGACTTCCCCAAACGGCATGTATTCAACGTGTTGTACAACATCGCCATCCAAGTTAGTAATTAAACTTGAACTTCCCAAATGGTCGCTGTGATAATAATATTGGAACACTTCCGGATTATCATTTCCGTTTCCGATGGCACCGGAACGTAATTGCGGATTATCATCACAACAGAATCCTTTTCCCGTCCATATAGTTATCATTATCGATACTATAATATAGCATTTCATAGGTAGCATAATTGTCTTTAATTGCTTGTTTTAAGGCCGTAAAATTAATAAAAAGCAGGAAATATACACCCCCTGCTCCTTATACCCGTTTTTCATTAGTTATTGATTGATAATTTTTTATGTTTTTATTTTTATCTCGTCATAACTTTGAAATATTACCCAATATTACCCTCAATCAGTATAAAAATATAATAATATAATTTCATTATTTCCTATATAACAAAATCCTTTTTTAAATAATGTATTTCTATTTGATAAAAATAAATTTGGCTCATAGGAATTTACTAAATGATAATATTCTCCTTCTTTAATAAAACTATCAACTAAATCGTCAGGAAACCATTTAGGAATCTTATCTGCATCTAAATAGACATTATCAAGTTTATTATATTCTTGAATCGCCTCAACAGTTTTAATGAAATCCTTTTTTTCATAATTTAAAACTGCGAATAGTTGGTAATCATTTGGCCCTACAGAAATTCTGGATTTATTGATATTCCTCATAGAAAATTCAAAAATACATTTCTTTATATTAGTATTTACATTAATGTATTTTTTTAATTCTTCTTGATTATGACTAATATGATTATCTTTCATATTTATGTCTTTTTTAGTATTATTACAAGACACAACACAAACTAAGATGAGTATTTTACATAAAAACTTCTTCATTATCTAGTTTCTTTTTTAATTTTTGTTTTTTGAGCTTCAGAAGCAGGAGCTGTCCAAGACTCTTTAGTTGTATATTCTCCATAATTCATGTATTGTTTTGCCCACCCTACAACTTCAAATCTTCCATTAACATCATCTGGAGTTCCTGTGGCTATATCTGCCTGTCCCGGATTAAAATTATACATATCTTCAGCATGAATAGTTAAATTCATCGTATATTTCAAATTTCCGTCCTCTTGTGGTGAAATAGAAACATCCGCACTCATCCAAAAGTTAAATGCTCCTACAGTTTTCTGCCAATTTTCTGTGGCAGGATATGGGAATCTTCCATCAGTTCCTCCCACTGAAAACCCTTCACTGGTTATTGTTGTATGATTAACCAGTAAATTTTGAGCCGCTGATTTTGCTATAGAAATAGCATTTTTTAACATAATTTTGCCACTAGGATCATTTTTCAAATATTCTCTTAAATCAAACGTTTTATTTGATCCTGTTCCGTTCATGTAATACCAGTAGGCTAAACCCGCATCCATTAGAGGTGGATAATTTGCTGCTACTAATCCTTTAACATACCATTTAGCATAATTTTTTCTATCTTCCCAAGTCGGAGATTCTTTCGGAAATTTGGAAAATCCCGCGTCATATTGGAAATTTGGTCTAGTTGGCTTTCCTATAATAAAAGAACTTAAGGTTTGGTTGCCATCTGGATCAACAAGTAATATAGGATTCTGATAACAATAAGCATATCCATTCAAATTTTTGTTGTTAAATACTCCTCCGTTGTGTTTGCCACTCAAATAAGTACCATCAATTAAAGGTTTATCAATACTCAACCACAAACTAATACGCGGATCATAATATCTTGCTCCATAGTAATACAACCCTGTCTCCTCGTCAAGTTCTTTGGCATTAAACAAATACGGTGTATTCCAAGTATTATTTCTTTCTTCAATAAATACTTCTCCGAAAGGTACATATTCCACATGCTGTACTACATCACCATCCAAATTGGTTATCAAAGAACTGCTTCCCAAATGCTCGCTGTGATAATAATATTGGAACAGTTCCGGATTATCATTGCCGTTGCCTATCGCTCCCGAACGCAACGTCGGTGCATCATTGCAACAGAATCCTTTACCATCTACATAATTATCATTATCCGTTCCATAATAAGGTACTTCAAAGGCAGCATAATTATTCCTGATCGCCTGTTGAGATGCAGTATATTTAGCCTTGTAGTTCACCGAAGCACCGTCTACGTTAGAGCCTGCATACTCAATCCGGCGCGGATCTTGACCGTAGCTGTCGAGATCGCCGAGTTTGCTGACGATTCTTTGCGAACCGATGTAGATATGTTTCGTATAACTGCCGCCTTTACTTACAACCATATACGGATTGACATAAGCCGTAAAGTTGTCCGTTGAAGTTCTCGCTCCGCTGAATACGTCATTGACATAGACGCCTTCATCGTCTCCGCTTGTCTTAACAACCCGTTCTCCCGATGCATCGTACCAGTAACCAGAGATAAAGCCGTTGGTGTAAATAGATTGTAAGCGGGTTTCTTCATCCCAAACCAGCTTTTTTTCCGACTGTAAAATTAATAAAAAGCAGGGAATATACACCCCCTACTCCTTATAGTCGTTTTTCATTAGTTATTGATTGATAACTTTTTATGTTTTTATTTTTATCTCATCACTAACTTTGAAACATTACCATTACCCACTCCTGCATTACATTGA
>JGI24699J35502_11133931_pt1 | contig 19804 bp, 10 predicted proteins | sample TergutMp193P4_FD_35502 | JGI IMG/M metagenome (IMG submission 35502) | reverse complement strand
CGCCGTTTTCTTATTTCTGAAGAATTGCCTTATTACAGCGGCGAGGAAGGAAACATACGCAGCTACAGTACCAACAATCCGTGGAATATCATCGCCGGAAACGAATTTATTGCCGGCGGCTTCATCTGGCCCGGCGTTGATTACTTAGGAGAATCGGAATGGCCCGGAAAGGGATGGCCCAACGGATTGTTTGATGTCTGTATGTTCGAAAAGCCTCGTGCAGCCTTCCACAGAGCGATATGGAATCCGGAGCCTATCGTTCGTATAGCAGTAAAAGACCAATCGTTGGATATCGAACCCGGACGCGACTTATGGCAATGGCCGCGCATAGCTGCTCACTGGAATTTTCCGGAAAGCTACAAGGGATTGATTATGGAAGTACTGACTACCACCAATTGCGAAAGTGTGGAACTGTTTCTGAATAATAGGTTGATGGGACGTCAAAAGACCGCCGATTTTACCAATCATACCATAGTGTGGAATGTACCTTATACACATGGAACATTAACAGCCAAAGGATATAACGGAGACGATGAAGTAGCCCGGTATGTCATTCAAACATCCAAAGAAACCCATCATCCCGTGCTTACTGCCGACCGAACAACCATTCAAGCCGATGGTCAAGACCTGTCGCACATCGCAATTCATCTGGAAGATGCCGACGGAAATATTGTGCAAACGGACGACCGTAAACTTACTGTTACTGTGGAAGGTGAAGGCAAATTGCTTGGTATTGATAACGGGGATTTGCGTCGTGAGGCTTCCTTCGCTGGAAATCAATTGAAAACCTACTTCGGACGGGCGTTGGTAGTTGTACAATCCACAAGAAAACCCGGACCAATTAAAGTGAATGTGAGCATGGAAGGCTCTGAGGAATCCTATTCCGTAGGAATCAAGAGTGAAAAATGACAAACTGCATCTTTTAACGACAACTGCAAACTTAAGGATTCTATGCGACTGCGAATTTCTTCATACAAAGGTGTTGCGGATGTTCTAACGCTTTCCAGCATATTATGTATGCTTCCTTCGCTGACAGACATATCAAAGACATCCCGCAGAAGTTCACATAAATGTTTGTAGAGAAATATGCTGTTCTGTATTCAAATCCTTACCACATTCTGAATAATAAATTCAGGATAATAAGAAGGAATATAATCCACTATCTTATCTGCTTCTCGAATAAATTACAAATTAACGCCCGGATGTCCCTTCCGACCACCTTATGATTTACCCTGACTTCTCCCGCCGACTTTTTGTCCGTTGTGGCTTCTGCGATGAAAGGGATTGTTTGGGGGGTGGAATATGGCTGTTGTGACTGTCTTTCTTTGGTGATTCATAACGCGATAAGCGCTCTTCCAATCGTCTGTTTTCCTTCTCGCTCTGATAAAGTTTGTAACGAAGAATACCAATATCTCCTTCTAAAATCTTTATTTTTTCTTCCAGCTGATTTATCTTCGCCAGAAGACTGTTTACCACATACCTTATGTCCGTTATTGATTCTTCAATCATATCATAATTATGATATATTATTAACGGTAAAAATCATATTTTATTATTTAAAATTATAACAATATGATAATAAGCAGATTATACAAAAACTAAATATTTATTAACTTCCCTTATTTGAGGAAAAGAATGAGGAACTGAGTCGTTACTCTTACATCGAACTCACATTAAAAATATTTAAAAATACATCGTTTGGCTATATTCAAAACTATGTCATAGCGGGCTTGTTTCTCCATCTAACGAAAAATCGAACTTTGATTACAGATTATTCATCATTGAATTTTGACGCTTAACTTTTTAAGCCGGGTCAATGCTTCGATATAATAATAATCGGCATAAATAATTGAAGCGTCCACTTCGGATTGAGCTGGCCAATGACCGACGGAATGCAATAAAAATGAGGGCTTTGCTTTTCCGCTGCGATAGGGTGGGTTTGATAATTCTGCTAACATAGCGGTTGCCGCGGAACGATAGATTTCCAACATCAGGCTATCGTTGACCAATCCGGAAAGTTCGAGCAGCGCAGAGGCGGCAATCGCTGCCGCAGATGCGTCTTTAGGTGCATTTGGAATATCAGGAGCATCAAAATCCCAATAAGGAACCCATTCATTTTCAGGTAATCGTGACAAATAAAAGTCGGTAAGTTTTTCGGCAAAGCCCAGGAATTTTTTATCCATTGTTTCCCTATATACAACAGTGTAACCGTAAATTGCCCATGCCTGTCCTCTCGCCCAAAGCGAACTGTCGGCATAGCCTTGATGCGTCACTCCTTTTATGAAATGTCCGTCAGTGCTATCATATACCGCTACATGATAACATCCGCCATCTTCGCGAAAATGGTTTTTCATAGTAGTTTCGGCATGGCTAACGGCAATATCGTATAACTTTTTATCTCCGCCATTTTTGGAAGCCCAAAACAATATATCCAGATTTATCATATTGTCTATTATAGTATTATGAGGCCAATTAAATTTTTCTACTTCCCTTGGCCAAGAAAGTATCGTCCCAACTAAAGGATTAAACAAAGTTGCCAGGGTATCGGCGGCATTTATAACGATTTGCCTATAAGCCTCATTACCAGTCAAGCGGTAGGCGTTACCGTAACTGCAAAAAATCTGAAATCCCAAATCATGGTCGTATGCCGGAAGGACAGTTAAAGGTTCCAGCAAGTTAGTATAATGAAGAGCATGTTTTTTCATGGATTCACTTTTTGTATTCTCATAATTATACCAAAGAATACCCGGCCAAAAACCGATTGTCCATTCGTCTATGGTAACAGGAACAAGCTTCCAAGTGTTTAAACTATCCATGATGTTACGAGGCATCATATTCGTATCACCTATTTCCGAAAATGTTCTTTTAATTTGTATGTCACAGTATTTCAATGCTTCATTTACATCAAAAAAGGCGTTATCCTTTTTAGTCGAGCATGATAGGATCATTGTCAATCCCAACAAACTTAAAACCAATTTCTTCATTCCTTTTACAAATGGATAGTTTATAACAAGAAACAAGGCTATTATGTATATACGTTTCATTATCATATAAAAATAAAAAAGTGTATAGATCATTTTTTGATTTACACACTTTTATGTATGGCAGGCTTTTAAATAGCTTATTAAAAAGATTAATTACTTTTCAAAAATATCATTCATATCTATCAAATAATCATCAAATATATGAACAGGCACTTTCCCTTCCGATTCGTAAAGCGTACCGGCATCATATTTTCCATCTTCTTGCAGAATAAAAACATTAATAGACTTGTCTCTGGGATGAACAATCCAATATTCTTTCACTCCGGATTCTTCATACAGTGCAAATTTCTCGGTAACGTCTTTTTTCAGGGTTGAAGGCGATAAGATTTCAACAATCATATCCGGTGCGCCGCAACATCCGCGTTCGTCAAGTTTAGATAAATCACAGATAACGCAAATATCCGGTTGAACAACCGTATCAATCTTGTTGTCGGCGGTTTCTCCATGTTTCGGAAACCGAACATCAAAAGGAGCTGTAAATACTTCACATTTACCTTTATTATTTTTGACAATAGATTCTAAATTCCAAATAATCTTAGTAGTAGTCCTTGCATGTTCTACGCGTGGAGCAGGCGACATGATTTTAACAACACCATGTATCAATTCACGTGTTTTATCATCCAACCAAGTTAAATAGTCGGCGTAGGTATATCGTTTGTTCATGTCTAATGAAAGTTCCATAATTGTCTCTTTTTTGAATATAATTGAGGCAAAGTTATGAAATTTTTTTCAAAAATCAAACATTGTAAGTGTGTAAATCAAAATATCAAAGAACGAATTTTATATTTTTCTTAAAAAATCATTTTATTTTATAAATTCTATATTTTCAACAAATTCGCCAACAAAAAAACGCGCCATGTCTGCGGTTTTATACCATGCAGGTTTTTCGGGCATATCGTCCGAAATCACTTGCTCATTGATGCGTAGGTTTTCAAAGCGGATATTTTTCACTTTCCGTTCTTCGCTGTATCCTATAATCATGGAAAGTTCTGCATTGTTGCCGGTATATGTAATATCCTTGAATAAAATATTTTCGATGCCTCTGCCGGGTGCTGTGCAATATTTTGTATTGTAAAAAATGCGGAGATTAACCAATTGTCCCTGACGGAAATCTTCAATACGGATATTCTCAAACCGCACGTTGCGTATCAGATTGTTATCGCCTGCATTGATTGCTAAGCATCCCTGATAATCGACTTGCTTTTCTTTATGATCAAGTATGTCAATATTAAAATAGGCAATATCTTCTATTATTTCCGGATTTGGGGTATTTCCATGAATGCCAATAAAAATCGGATGAGCAACATCCGCCCATAACGTTGAATTTTGCATGATGATATTCTTGCATCCGCCTACAAAACCCTTTCTTGTCGCATAAACAGTGGTACAATCGTCTGAATTGCGGCAGAAAACGCCGTTGAACAACACGTTGTTGCTGGCAAAAACATTCATGCCGTCGCCCCAGCCGTAGTAGCTGATGCTTTTTACGTTCCGTATAGTTACGCTGTCGGAACCGCCTGTCGGAAGCTGTGTACAGATTAACCCTTCTACGTAAACGTTTTTGGAATTTGCAATCCTTATACCTTCTTTTACCGAGCGGTCAACCATTCCGCGGCCAAGAATTTTCACGTTCCGTGCATTATCAACTAAAATTTGCCCCATCAATACGGCACCGCCTGACAGATAGAGCGTTGTTCCCGACGGAACTCTGATTTCTCTCCTTTCCGGTCGATGAATTCCGGGACCAAAATAAATCACGTTTTTGTCGTTCGGGTCGGGTTTGAACTCTTCTACCGGATTGGCAAAAAGATGGAGATTATGGAAAATATCGCCGTTAATTTCCACTGACAGGTTCTGCGGTTGGTCTAACTTAAACGTCAGCGTATTTCCGTTTATCTGCGGAATTATCCCGTATGAAAGCGGACGTACCCGCGCGGTTTGAACAGTGCCGCGATTGAATGTTACAGAAATTTCCACCTCGCCAGAAAAGTCAAAGTACGCCATAGATGCGTCCTCAACATTATGTTTTGTATCGCGCACTTCATCGACATTTACAAGATAAGAAGGAGTTACAATCCAATCTGTCCTTGCCTCTCTCACACGAACGGTAAAATCATCATTCAGTTCAGCGCCTTCAGGTGCAGGATATACAATCAATTTATTTTCGGCTTGTATAAATATGCAAGTAATGAAAAAAAGAATAAACAATAATTGAAATTTCATGTTTTATTATTTTTTTGATATTTTATTTTCTACAAATTTAGTAAAATAATATGAAAGCCTTATCCTAATATTGTTTCTACCAGCCTGGATTTTGTGTCAGCGCACCATTCAATCGTATTTGCAACAGAGGAATCGGAGCCAGATAATCGCGTTGCGAATAAAGCAAGTTCGCGGCTAAATTGGCGATGGAACGACCATAATCTGGATCCCCGGGACCGCTTCCTTCGTAAATACCATATTGTAGCGGACGGGTTGCTGGGTTATAAGATGGTTGCCCGAAATAAACGTTGTCGTTGCCCAAACCCGTTTCAAAGGCTGTTCCAAGAATACGCCGTCCGAGTTTTTGGCCACGCAGGTTGATATGAGCAATACCCCAGCGCTTCAAATCGGTTTCACGGAAACCTTCAGTAAACAATTCACACGCCCTTTCACGACGAATTTCGTCGAGCATGTTCATTTTCTTAATCACTGTTTTGTTCTGTTCATGATCCCACCAACCGGCATCATACATGTCGGCTATCAGGGCGTTGGTCAGAGGAGCGACACGGGCACGCGCACGATTTTTGTTGATAGAAAAGTTCAAATCCTGATCGGAAATCGTTCCATTGCCCAATTCTACGGTTGCTTCCGCATATATCAAATGTACTTCGGCAAGGCGAATCAACGGGTAGTCAGGCGATTCTTGATTGACAGCCCGCCTTCCCTCAGGATTGAATTTGCGGTTTCCGTAATTGTTATGCGTACTGTTTGGTCCTATGACAGGAGTCGTTATGAAGTCATAATTGTATGAATCACTCGGATTTATTGCTTCTCCCTTATAAGGGTCGCTGCTCGGATATACCGGCGTAGGGTAAGGATTAATTCCGTCAGGATATCTGCCATATTCTTGACTGTTAGTCCAGCATAGGCGGTCGGGCATACGTATAGAACCTATGAACCGATAGTCGCGGTTGCGGAACTCATTGTAAAAATTACTGTTGCTTGTGGGAGCAGGATCATATCCGAAACCGAGGAAGTCAGGGTTCAATTGGCGAGTAACACCATCTGTACTGATAAATATAGGCAAACCATTAAGACAAAGGAACATATCTGCAAAAATGGAACTGACTGCGCCAAGTTGGTTAGTGATGACAGTATATCCGAGATTGTAGTTTGGATTGTGTATATCCCACTCGTACTTAACGGAGAATATAAACTCCTTGTTGGTAGCTTTTCCTTTTCCGTAGGGATTGCATGGATTGCCGCCTTTATCGTCGATATTGAACAGATAGTAGTAGCTTAACGAATCTGCTTCGTTCCAAAGTGCGAAAGTGCCTGTCTCTGCTTCAGTGATTACTTCACCCGACAATTTTTTCGCTTCGGTCAGCATCTCTGTAATCGAAGGATAGTCGGAAGGTTTTGTTTTTCCTGCGCCTATTGAAGTTCCGTCCCCATCAAGATCATAACCAATGTTGGGAGTATATTTTTCCCATGTAGCTTCATAAAGCAACACTCTTGCTAAAAATGACTTGGCAGCTTCCTGACTGATTTTTCCTTTATCGACGGCAGCAATATTCTTTTCCATTGGAAGTAAAGGGATGGCTGCTTGAAGATCGTTGATAATAAAATTCGCCACTTCGTAGCGGCTATTACGTGGTCCGTAAACTAAGCCATCGTCAACATCCAGAACGTGATCAATAATGGGTATGCCTCCGAAGCGCTGCAAAAGATTAAAGTGTTGCCAAGCCCTAAAAAAATACGCCGCACCGACCGCTGCTTTTATGTCATCTTGATTTCCTGAATATTCCTCCGCTTTTTTCAAAAGAATATTGCAATTTCGTATGACGCTATATGTCCAATTTCCATCGGTTTCGCTGGCGGAACCTCCACCGTTGCGGCTCAAGCCGAAAATATCCATACCTCCATCTACATTCTCCCAACCTCGAGGAAGACTATATAGTGCATTCGCTGCTTGTTCGAATTGGGTTGGAGTTTTATAGAAAATAGCTTCCGTACCCTGCGACAAAGGCTCTTTGTCGAGAAAATCGCTGCATGAGGCAAGTATTAATGTCAATATCGTTATGATCAACAATTGATGATAATTTATTATTTGTTTCATGATTTATAAAATTTTAATGATGAATGATTAAAATGTAACGTCTAAACCTATTGAAATCAAGCGGCTAAAAGGAAATGTGTTTTGCGAAGCATCTCCATATTCCGGATCGTAACCGTCTTTAACTTTCGTCCATTCCCAAAGGTCGTCGGCTGAGAAGTAAACTCTTAGTTTATCAATAGCCACTTTCTTTGTTATCATTTGCGGAAGGGTATAACCCACAACGAGAGATTTCAACCGTATATAAGCCAGATTTTGTACGCTTATGTCCTTATTCCAATAGTTAAATCGGTTGAAATTATTATCGCGGGATGAGATTGTATAGTTAGCATTAGTATTGACATTGATAAGATTTGTTTGTCCATCATCCAATGGATTCGGGATCGCAATATCCGACCACATCTTACCCATGGCAGTGGTCTGTTGCAACGTATAGTTGGTTGCCCAAGGAGTGGACACATTGCCTGTGCGTAAAAGGACCTGTTTGCCTACACCTTGGAAAAAAGCGCTGATGTCAATTCCTTTCCATTCCAATCCCGCCCTGATGCCAAATGTCATACGCGGAGCGGCATCGCCTGCATACACAAGATCGTTGATTGTAATAGCTCCGTCTTTATTGCTATCAACCAATATTCTTGCGCCCGGACGCAGCCGATTAGTGCCTGTTGCGGCAGGAGCGGGAAGTATATTTCCAGATTTGGGACCTGTATGGTCGGCATTCCAATAGTATTTATCGTAATAGGCATCGGCTTCCGCCTGAGTTTGGAAAATACCAGCCGTATTGTAAACATAGATAGCCTCTCGCGGCTTGCCTATCAAACGGTTGCGATTATAGCCTTCATTGGGGATATTTTCATTGTTCTCCAGGTCAAGAACTTTCGACGAGGCATCAGCCAGAAAACCGCCGATGTGATAAGAAACCTCTCCAATTTTATTCTTCCAGTCTAACGAAAGTTCCCAACCTTTGGTTTGGAATTTTCCGTTGTTAGTCCTTGGAGCAGTTGCTCCCAATACGGCAGGATAAGTTATATCGATGAACATTCCGTTATTAGTATTGCTGAAGTATTCAAACGAACCGGAAAGCCGGTTTTTCAAAACGGCAAAGTCCAAACCGAGGTCTTGTTTGACAATAGTTTCCCATGTCCGGGTCGCCGATGTCATTGTATTTGTATATGTATTATTAATATATTCGCCTAAGTAAAGGAAGGGTTGTGCGGCCAAAGTTGCCCCGAAATAGGCGCTGCCGCTTGATACAGTAGCAAACTGTTCGTAATTGTTAATTCCTTCAACGCTTCCTGTTTTACCATAATTGTAGCGCACTTTCAGAAAATTAAGCCAAGCAATGTCATGCAGAAAACTTTCCTGAGAAATAACCCAGCCGCCGGATACGGAATAGAAGTTTTTCCAGCGTTGGTCGGGGTAAAGCTTGGAAGAACCGTCACGACGCGCCAGAAATTCGACTAAGTATTTATCCGCAAATGCATAGTTCAGGCGAGTGAGGTAAGACATGAGCGCCCATGAGCTTTGACCGCCTTCAGCGAGGTTGTTCGTTCCGCTTGTCATAACATCCAAGTCAACCAAGCCTGAGCCTTGGTATAAGGAACCCGACCTGCGTCCTGCGAGTATTCTTTTATAGTTTTCTTCTTCGGACGTCATACCTAACATTGCAGATACACGGTGTACGTCATTGAATCGATTTTCATAGTTTGCAAAGCCGCCAAGCGTAATATTCTCCCACCTTTGTACCTCTTCTCTCAATTCATCTATGGCTTGGACGGTACCTTGCCGGGTGCCGACCCAATCGTAAAAATCTATTCTTTGCCTAAATTCCTGCCAATTTCTTTGCTCATTCTTATACCCGCCCGTTGCGGAAAGAGACAGTCCTTTAAGATATTTAGAAAGGTCTAAAGTTGCTTTCAAATTCAAGCGAGAAGTAGTATAATTAGTTTTAGCTTGTCCGCCATCGGTAACTCCTGCAACCGGATTTCGGTTACCGCTCCATGTATCGTACCATTCTCCTTGCTCATTTTTTATAGGCCAAAACCAGAAGTCATACCATCCGCCGCCTACAAAATTCGATAAGGGTGTGGTAATATTGCGTTTTTCGAACGACATGCCGGTTTCCAGCTTCAATATTTTAGTAGCTTGGTAGTCAGCATTCAAGCGGCCGCTGTACTTCTTTTCACCGTCGCGGGCTACTTTCAGCTGCGATTGATTGTCGGCAAAACCAAGCGAGGCCATATAACTGAACTTCTCGTCGGCGCCTGAAACGCTGAACGAGTGTTTCTGCCATGTTCCCTGACCGTAAAGCTCATTCATCAGATAGATATCCGGTACATATTTGATTACTTTCGCGCCGTTTGTAAGTACCATCTCTTCCCCGTTGTGCAAGGCTTTAAATAGATCAAGTTGGCCTATGAGCTTACCGTTTGCATCAGTACCAGGCATTGTGCTGCCATAAGCAAGTGTCCACCAATTGAACTTAGTCATAATATCTTCATGTTCAGTCAGCGTAGGATTGTTTGCACGAGCGTCCTGATATTGTGCTTCATACCACATATCCAGCCATTCCGCATTCGTCGTCCAAGGCTGTCGGATACCGTTGATAGTTGTGCTGAACAAACCGTTGTAGGTAATTTTCGCTCTCCCTTTTTTCCCTCTTTTGGTGCCTACCAGCAATACGCCTGATGCAGAACGCGCCCCGTAAATAGCAGCCGAAGCATCTTTCAATATTGAAACATTCTCGATATCGTTCGGATCCATTGAGTTCAATTCGTCGAGCGAACTGGAAATTCCATCAATCAGCACTAACGGACTGGAAGTTCCGTTAACGGAAATGTCGCCGCGAATTTTCATAGCCACATTTTCACTACCGGGACGGGTAGTTGTTCGCGTAACCACCAAACCCGGTACTGTTCCCTGCAAGGCGACCGATACGTTACTGACTCCCCTGTCCTTGAATGCTTCCTCGCCGCTGATTTGCGAGATGGCGCTGGTTAAAGAGGCTTTTCGTTGTGTGCCATAACCAACCACCACAACTTCGTTCAAAGATTGTGTATCCTCTATTAAAGTAATATTAAAGGAAGACTGTCCTTTGATTTGAATTTCTTGAGTTAGAAATCCAATGTAAGAAACGATAAGAGTTCCGCTTGATGCCTCTAAACTGAAATCACCATTTAAATCTGTAATAGCCCCGTTAACAGTGCCTTTTACCAATACGCTGACACCAATAACCGGGTCTCCAGAAGCATCAACGACTTTTCCTGTGATTCTGCTTTGAGCTGAAATCGTTATCGATAGGGTCATCAATAACAAACACATAAATAACTTTTTAAATTGATTCATAAAAAAATAATTTAATAATTCATAAAAAAATGATTTAAGATTAAATATTTGCAAATATATGTTAATGGAAATGTCAAATCAAAAACAATTCCCAATGAAATAGTCCAAAATTAATTTTTTAGGATATATTTGTTTGCCTTCTATAGTCTCAAAATCTTTTAGGACTAAAAAAATAGGGTTGATAGACAATAGTTGAGTGTTGATAATTTTTCAAAGAACAAAAAAATTCATTAATTTTGTCAAAAATATAATAAAGAATTATGCAAAAGCGATTGATCGGAATAAAAATACGGATTAACTTTCCGTCCAGCCTGTTAATCCTTATTTTAATATTATTTTACGGTTATTTACCGATTTTCGCTTCCCCTTTGCATTTTACAAGTATCACTACAGATAATGGACTATCTAATAATACGATTACTGTTATTTGCAAGGATTCTAAGGGCTTTATCTGGTTAGGCACTCAAAACGGATTAAACCGGTTCGACGGAATCAATATCGAGAATTATTCCGATTTCAATAATGAAACGATTTTTGCTATTTGTGAAACCGATTCGATTAATTTATGGATTGGAACTAATTTCGGACTTAAAGTGTTGAACCGTAAAACCGGACAAATACAAACTTTAGATTTGAAAGAAACTGTTGTTGTCAGTTATCTCCGGTTTCACAGGAACATGCTTTATATTTGTTCCGATAAAGGCTTGTTTATACGTAAAGAAAATGAAATAATAAAATCTGCAGTTGAAACAAAATATCTAACCGGTATTGCGATTGATGAAGACGAAAATTATTGGATTACCGCTTCGGATGGTCTGGTTTTTCACAATCCGGTAAATCGGCAGACTGAACTGTTTTTATATTCAAAAACTACGCCTGTTCTAAACAAGTTTTATTGTCTGGATATTATTGATTCCAAGATTTATATCGGTTCCGAAAATGCGGGGCTTCTTGTCTTTAACAGCAAGACACATGCAATCGAACATTTTATGGACATTGGAAATGAATGTGTTATGAATCTAAACCATGATGGAAACTATTTATATGTAGGAACCAATGGTAGCGGATTGAAAATTATTTCCTTGAAAGATAAAACAGTAACAACTTTTGCTCACGATGTGAATGATCCGTATAGCATTAGTTCGAATGCCGTTTATTCTTTTCTGCTTGATAATGGAATGTATTGGATTGGAACGTATTTATCAGGATTGAATTATCATTCGTTTTCAACCGGTTTTTTCAAAATTTATTCTTATTCAGGAAAACTGAATACGCAGGAATTGAATGTTCGGTCGTTCTGGATTGGAAAAGCGCAGGATAAAGACGAATGTAAACTTATTGGTACAAGAACCGGCTTTTATTATATTTCTAAATCGCTTTTCCGGAAATTTTCAACCGAGAATACGCCGGAGCTTAAATCCAATATTATTTTAAATATTTATCCTTGGAATCATTTATTTCTTATTGGTACGTATAATAGCGGATTGTATGTCTTTAATCCCCAAACGATGTCTTTATCAGAGCTCAGTAATGACCAGTTGTTTAAAAATAATTCATTTTACGACTTTACTTCGGATAGCGAAGGACAGATATGGTTTGCCACTTTGAACGGGGTTATTTGCTACAATGTTTCTACAAATAATATCCGAAACTATACGGTTGCAAATTCAAAATTGCCGAATAATTTTGTATTTTGTATTCTCCACGATTCTAAAAATCGCATCTGGATTGGAACTTCAGAAGGATTGTGTTTTTATGACCCGGAAACCCAAAGTATCATTACTGATATTTTGCCGAGGCATCCTATAATTGATTTCAAGATGATACGGCATATTTCGGAAGATAGTTCTGGAGATATTTGGGTATGCAGCGAAAAAAACGGCTTGCTTCAGGTGAATAGCGATTTGTCTTTTTACAAGCATTTTACAGACAAGGATCTACTTCCTGATATTTATGCCGTCAATACAATTGAAGATTCTTACGGTTATATTTGGATTACTACATCAAAAGGGGTGGTCAGGTTGGATAAGCAAACGGGCGATTATGCAATGTTTTCAATGAACGACGGCATTCCGGCGCCAATGTTTAATCCTGTGGTTCAAAAAGATGAATCCGGAACAATCTGGTGGGCGAATGAAAAAGGATTACTTTACGTGCTTCCTGCCGAAAAGTTGGAAAATACGGCTATAAATCCGCTTGTTATTACCGGAGTTTATATTAGCGGAAAACGTATCGAGCCGAATGGAAGTTCCTTAAAAGAAACTCCTGAATATGCTCAGGTAATTGCTCTTTCTCCGGATGAGGATACTTTTGGCGTCCGCTTCACCGATTTAGAATATAGCTATTATAAATCAGGAATATACGAATATAGATTAAACGGAAAAGATGAATCATGGCATCGGTTAATCGGGCAGAATCAAATTGTTTATTCCGGTTTGAATACGGGGACTTATGAACTTCAACTACGCAAAGCAGGCAGTCTGAATCCGGTGAAATCAATCCTGATCATAAAAAACCGGTCTTATTCTCTGTATATTTGGCTGGGAATTGCTTTACTTGCATTATTAATTGGTTTTTATCTGTATCGTATTCAATTAATTAAATTCAAAAAACAAAAAGACGCTATTGCCGGCTATTTGAAAAAGCGGACAAATACCGAAAAATATCAAAGCTCACGATTGGAGGAGAGTAAATCAATCGCTATTCAAAATACTTTGCTTGAATATATGGAGAAAGCACAGCCTTACCTGAGTTCTAAATTAAAACTGGCTGATGTTTCCGCCGCAATCAAATATCCTCAAGCGGAGATATCGCAAGTTTTGAATCAGAAATTGGAAACTAATTTCGCCGATTTTATAAATAATTACAGGGTTAAACATTTTATAAAAAAGGCGCAAAAGGGCGCTTTGCAGCATTATACTTTAACTGCTTTGTCGGAAGAATGCGGATTTAATTCCCGCAGTTCTTTTTTTCATGTTTTTAAGAAGATTACCGGACAATCGCCTGCTGAATTTCTAAAAGAAAAAGGGATTTTGATGGATGAAAAGGAAGAGTGAAATGAAAAATCGTATTGCCTTATTATTTTTTGCATGGCTCGTCCATTACGCAGTGGGAGCGCAAACAACCATTATCAATGGAATACCCAGAGATACATCTTTCACGTTAAATAATGCGTATAACAGCACCAAAAAGAATTTCCCGTTTATACAATCTGTAACTTCTTCATTACCGGATGGAGTTATAGCGAAAGAAGGTCTTATTTATGCTACGCTTGGTAAAAGAGAACTGCACGTAAATCTGTATCGTCCCGATGATGCAAAGATTTATCCTGCGTTGATAATGGTGCACGGCGGTGGATGGAATTCGGGCGACCTGACTATGCAGGTGCCTATGGCGCAACAAATTGCAGCCAAAGGATATGTAACCATTCCTGTAGAATACCGTTTGATTCCTGAAGCGAAATATCCTGCAGGACTGTACGACCTCAAAGCTTGTGTGCGTTGGGCACGTGCTAATGCAGCTAAGTATGGAATAGACCCTTCGCGCATTGCTATATCCGGATGTTCTGCCGGAGCGCAATTGGCAAAGTTGGTTGGCATCACAAACGGAATGGAACAATATGAAGGAAAAGAAGGAAAACCTACTGTACCCAGTACGATACAGGCTATTGTCAGTATTGATGGAATTGCAACTTTCATAAGCGACGAAATTATCAATAGAGCAAGAGAAGCAAAAGCAACAGGGAAGCCGCTTCCGGTCGATGCATTATGGTTGGGTGGAATATATGAAGAGAGGAACGAAATATGGAAAGAAGCATCTTCTCTTTATTGGGTATCGAAACAATCGCCTCCCGTATGTTTTATAAATAGTTCGATTCCCAGATTTCATAACGGACGCGATGAAATGATTGAAAAGTTAAATCAACTCGGTATTTATTCGGAAGTACATACCATACCTGAAACGCCGCATCCTTTTTGGTTATTTCATCCATGGTTCAAAACCACCGTAAATTACACCGTTGCTTTTCTTGACAGGATATTCAAACCGTCGGAAAAAGAAATTCCTGACGAAAAATACCTGTTTGTGGTAGCGCACGACGGAACCGGCGATTATACAACGGTACAGGATGCTATCAATGCAGTACCCGATTTCAGAAAAAAAGAAACAGTCATTTATATTAAAAATGGAGTATATCGTGAAAAAATTGTTCTTGCCGAATCTAAAAAATATGTGACGCTAATGGGTGAAGATCCGGAAAGAACCATCATTATGTATGATGATTTTGCATCTAAAAAAAATATCTTTGGCGAAGAAAAAGGCACAAGTGGCTCGGCATCATTTTATGCTTATGGAACGGATTTTATGGCTATAAATATATGCTTTGAAAACACTTCAGGTCCTATCGGACAGGCAGTAGCCATGTATGTATTAGGCGACAAAGCCATCTTTTTAAATTGCAGGTTTCTTGGTTTTCAAGATACGCTTTATGCCGATGGAAATGGCGCACGGCAATATTACCGGAATTGCTATATCGAAGGTACTACCGATTTTATATTTGGTTCGGGAACTGCCTGGTTCGAAAATTGTCATATTCACGGTAAAATAAACTCATTTATCACGGCTGCTAATACACCTCAACAAATTAAATATGGATATATATTTAACAATTGTAAGGTTACTATGGAAAAAAACGTATCAAAAGTCTATCTTGGGCGCCCATGGCGTCCTTATGCAATGACTTTGTGGATGAATACTCAACTTCCCGAAGTCATTGCTCCTGAAGGATGGAACAATTGGGGCAAAGAAAGTAATGAATTGACAGCACGTTACATGGAATATCAAAACAAAGGTAAAGGAGCAGATACATCTAAAAGGGTTAGCTGGTCGAAAATTTTATCGGACGAGGAAGCCTCAGAAATATCATTACAACAAGTTATGAAAGGCGTTGATGATTGGGATCCTACGGCATTGATTGAAAAATATATTGATTAGCCTTTGCTCAGGCATTGTCGCTTGCCTTTGTTGCTTTTGTTGGATGAACCGACTTCTGCAATGGATAGTAAAAACAGAACTATTCACGCATTTTTCTTAAATCCGATTTTTCCGCCTTGCAAGGTTTCAATCCGGTTATAAAACTTTTTCATTTCCTCAAATTCTGTCGCCGAATACCTGCCCTTTTTAATTTCAAGGGTTTGTGTATAGATCAGTTGTCCATCATTTTCGACAATATCTGATTTGAAGTACCCGTATGGAGAATTGATTTCGACTGATTTCGGCTGATTTTCGATGCTATATCCTTTGGGTATCTGGATGGTAATGGTGTCGTTTTGGAATTTACTCACATCCATGTCGATATCGTATTTCCGGGAAGAACCGGTTAATAAGTCTTTTAATCCGGTTTTTGAAGGATTTACAGGGACAAACATCCGAGAACCGGTTTGCGTTGCAAAATCTTCACAGTCAACAGTAAAATAGAGATCTAAACGAGGAGGAGCATCCATAATTTCTTCTTTCCTTATTTTGCTTATAGTAGGCTTGTGTACACGTAACAAACTTGCTAAGATGTCGTTGGTTTCTTTGGAGTCGGCATTTTCCAGCGCAAAATATATTCCCTCAAATTCTTCATTCTTAAAAGTGGAATGAGTTGTTAAATGTCCGGTGCCATCAGCATCTATTTGAATGTTAATGCGGTTAATTTCTTCATTTTCTCGCGGCGGATAATCAGGCAAAGTACAGAAAAAAACTTTATCATCACCTACTGCCAAAGCGTCGTGTCCTGCCAGACTGCTAATATATCCAAATGGAGCTTGCTGGGAGGTACACTCCAAAAACACAGTGTCGCTTTGCAAAGGAATCATCAGAATTATGTGGTTTGACTGTCCGAAACTTGGAAAATCTGGAAAAAACCGTTTGTTCTTTGTGCTGATTACTGTGTAATACGAAGGTATATTTACAACTTCCAACAGGGATTTCAAGTAATTGGATAACGCCTTGCAATCGCCGAATCCTGTTCTGGCAACCTCTTCAGCTTTCATGGGTTGCCAACCTCCGATACCCAATTGTATAGCAACATAGCGAGTCGTTTTCTGGAGGTAATCATAAAGGATTTTCACTTTTTCACGCTGATCGGATATGTTTTGCGTCAATTCCTTCACTTTGTCTATTGTTTTCTGGGGTAATGAATTTCGTCCTTTCAGCAGTTCGGCGCACCATTGCCCATAGGTTTCCCACGAAGCCATACTTCCGCAAAAACCGGTTATACAGAAGGCATTGGGCGAAAGGTATATAACCGGAAATAACTCTTCCACAGGCGCCCATTTTTCATAGGAAATTGCTTTAAATCCGGACAATTCCAAAGTGTAGGTATCAGCGGACGAGTTGTTTTTTACCGGTTGGAGAGCAGTCCCTTGCGTTTTGTACCTTAATTCTTGACCTGAAGGTATTTGTAACGTGTAGGTAGCTTGTTCAAGCGACACATCGTAGCCGGGAACCGGCGTAAAAGTCGGATAAATAAGAATGCCGTTTTTAAATTTAATTTCATATTCATATTTTATAGTATAGGGATAGACCGGAGCATGATATTGATAAAAGGTTTTTTTTCCGCTATTCGCTAAATCCGTCGAAAAAGCTGTGGTAATCAAATCTTTCTTTGCAATTTTTTTGATGATTTTTCCGGTAGCGTCATACACCTCGCCTGAAAAATTTTTCAATTCGAAAAAATCGTCTTCCCCAATAACCAAATCCGAGTAAGATTTTCCTTTATCATTGAAAATAGTGACGACATAAGTTTTTTTGTATGTTCCGTTATATTCATCCTGTTGAGTAAAGTATTCGGAAGAATTCCGGACGACAGCCTGTACACCGATTTTTAAACTATCGGGAATGGTGCTTACGGGATAATTTGCCTGTGCGTTTACTTTGTAAAAGACTAATAAGCAAAAATGTAGGAAAATAAAAATCCGCTTCATATCATAGTTTTTTGAAAACCAATACTTCATTACATTTAGCATACATTTTGGAAATGAAATTGCGTAATTCAGCATATTGGTCGGATGGAATTATACAGGTATCTAATTTAAAACGATAAACGATTTGTACACTGTTTCCGCTGGCTTGCACAAGGTAACTAAAATCAATCGAATTGTTATCGCCATACACGAAACGCTCTGATTTAGGCGCTTCATCCAAAACATAACCTTCAGGAATGATAAAATGAACATTAATTCGTTCATCTTCCGGATAATTGAATTCAATAGGCAATTTCCGTTCTTCCTGCTTAAATGGGTTATTTTGCATAGCCTCAAACAACAAGGGAGGAACGGCAACAATATTTTCATTCTCAAGCCGGATTGTATTAGACGCAAAATTATATTTTTCTACCACAGATTGAAGATTATTGTCTATTTTATAATCAGTAATGGAAATTTCGTTATTGGTTTCTAATTTTTTTGTATATTCCTCTTCATCTTTTGATTTTTCGTAATTTTGTTTGAAAGAAAAAATACATTCTCCCGTCCGGATTTCCGATTTTTTACCTGTTAATACTCCATCTTCATTGAAAGAAACGAGAAGGCTGATTCGCGAGGCATTATTTCCTGTTTTAGTCAGATTTACCCAATTGAAATTTTTTTCATAGATACATAAAGCATTATCAACAAGGCAATCAACTGGAATAATATTCAAATCGCAATAAGCACGGGTCGCATCTATATAATACGTTTTTTCGCCACATTTCACTTGCACGATAAAATAATTGAAATTATCGCGGCTGGGATAAGTCAAAGGAATTCTTCCATTAGAACGTAGGCTCATCACCACAACTCCTGCTTCATATCCGGCATTTTTAACGGCATTGAAAAGTAAAGAATTGATTTCTCCACTGCTTCCGACTCCTTCTTTCAAAGCTTTTGAGGGATTGTTAATATATAAAGTGTTGCGTTCGTTCCATTTGACTTTACTGCGCACTAAATTCAGAATTGCCCGTAGTTTTCCTTCGTCATCACTTTCCGATTTTTTTATAGCTTCAAGTTCATCTTTGAATAATCCTCTGTTTTTGAGTTTATCGCCGAAATTAACGTGATCCATCAATCCTTCGACTATTTTATCCCAGCTTTGCGCGTAATCTTTATAATATGCACCTTTAATAACTACTTTCCGAAGTTCAAAAGTAATGCCGGTCATATAATCATTGTAATTCCATACAAAATTTTCATCTTTCAACGCTGGCATGTCAGATACTTCGGCTGATATTTCTTCTCCCGAACAATTCAACAATTTTCCATTGATATGAAAACTCATATTAATAGCTTTAATATTTGTTTTAATAAGCTCAAACCCTTTAATTCCACGATTGAAGTCGAAATATTCCGGAATAGAAATTATGAAATGGCTATATTTAACCGGAATAGAACGTTGAAATTGGAAATTTTCAGGGCTATAATAATAAGGCGATTTGATGCTATATTTATATTCTATAACCGAACCGACTTTTACTGCCGGCAGAGCAAATTTCATAAGTTTATAATTTTCGGTGACATCTTCTGTAAAAACATATTCTTTAGATAATTTTTCTTTTACTACTTTCCCGTTTTCTAAATTGTACGTCCAGCCGGTTAGTCCGCTTACGTCTTCTGAAAAGCTGGTATTTTTGCCTTTATAAAAGGGAATGCTGCCATTGGCTTGATCTACGCCATCTGGAGTCAGAATTTTGATACGAATCGTATATTGCGAAACTAGTTCAAAATCAGAAGATACTGTATTCCAATTGTAATACACATCTTTGTTTTCATAAACAACAAAAGCTGAGGCGGTAGTATCTTTTTCATAAACAGTCATCTTTAGAAGTTCCAGAGGAACTTCGCCGAATTTAAACTTGTCCTGTGCATTAACAAGTGAAATACAACAGATACCCACAAGTAAAAAAGCAGTAAATTTCATTTTTCAATAATTTATTTTATTAAAGTTATCCGGATTCATAACAAAAATCACCTTATAAAAAGCCAAAGATAACACATATTTATTACATAAACCGAATTTCATTTGAACAATCGAGTCGGTTTATTGTACCTTTGCTCATAAAAAACAGTCGGGTAGTTGC
>JGI24699J35502_11133932_pt1 | contig 19823 bp, 18 predicted proteins | sample TergutMp193P4_FD_35502 | JGI IMG/M metagenome (IMG submission 35502) | reverse complement strand
CTTCGTGTATCGAATCTTTAGAACTTGCGCAGCTATACATAACTTTAAAATTAAAATCAATCCATGGCATTACAAAAACTAATTTACATAAACTCTATTATGAAAAAAATTTTATTAATATTTTTTATTTTATCTGGCTTAAACGGATTTGCTCAACTGGCCATCGAACCTCGAGTGGGGCTGGGAATCACCGATTTTTCTGGTATCAACCAGAGCGAATCGAATATTGGTTATAAATTAGGCGTTTCAGTGGATTGTATGTTTACGCCTTCATGGGGGATTCGAACGGGTTTTTTTGTTACCCAAAAAGGCGTAAGGGATTCGAAGGGATATATAAATAACTATCTGAATCCGGATGATCCAGAATCTGCAATTTCTTCTCCAGCATCCTTGGAGTTAAAACCAAATTATTTAGAGATTCCTGTAGGCGCTGTTTACCGATATACTGTTGACCCGAATGTATCCGTAGGAGTCAATATGGGAGGATACATTGCTTGCGGATATGGAGGAAATCAAACAGGGAAGTTGTACTACGATTTTTTACAGGCTTACCAGCCAATCAACATATTTGATAAAGATGCCAATCACAATCTTCTATATGATAACTCTACCTACGAGAAGGCCAAGCGCGTCGATTGCGGTTTGAATGGAGGTGTTTTTGCTGATGTCTATCACTTTACGTTTAGCGTCAATTACGATTAGGGATTGACGAATGTCTATACGACTTATCCTCTACCTGCTTCCGATAAGAATAGCAAAAATGTAAAAAACCGAGCATTATGGATTTCATTAGGATACAGATTCAAGCTTTAGGACATGCCTTTCTTGATTTTTTAAAGAATACTAGCTCAAACCTCTGTTCAACAAAAGCTTTGCCTTTGCTGAAGAGAGGTTTGAGCTAACAAATTTTCTCATCAAAAAAAATGAACAGTCTTTTTCACACACTCAAAAGCTATCGAAATCAGCAGCACTTCTGCTTCTGTAATTAATTGTATGGTAAAACACTATTGATAGATTGATGCCTTTTTCATTGCGGTTTTTACAGCGATCCCAATGCCGGCAGATCAGATCATTTTCATTTGTATAAGGTTACTTATAATAGATAATTGCAAATAAATTCATAATCTGATAACTTTTAATTAACATTTCATGGCTAATTTATAAATAAATTAAACGTATCTTTGCGAAGTATAAAAATTAGTATTATTCAATTAAAAACAGTCGAGTTATGAAAACAAAGCGCCTATTTTTAAGCGTAATTTTTTTATTTAGTATGATGATTGCAAATGCTCAGATGATTGGAGACTGGAAAGGGGTCTTAAATGTGCAAGGTATGGACATTGAGCTTATATTCCATATCAGTAATGACAACGGGGTTTATTCCAGTACTTTGGATATTCCCATGCAAGGAGTATCGGGCATGCCGATGGAAACCGAAGTATCGGGAGAAAATCAATTGACGATAGAGTCTAAAGCCGGCTTGAAATACGAAGGAACTTTGACGGAGGGAACAATTACCGGCGTTTTTGAACAGGGCGGACTTTCTTTGCCCTTGAATTTGACGAAATTCGAAAGTAAATTACCCGGCGATATTTCGTTGCCGTCGACTGAAGAAGAGCTAAGGAAATTAGCCGAATACGACCAAGGCGATTTCAAGTACAAAGTGGAAGATTATTTTTCACGTCCCAAAGCTTCCAGTTTTCAACTTTCGCCCGACGGCAAATACTTGTCGTATCTGGAAAAAGACGAAGCCGGTAAACGACATGTATATGTGAAAGAAATAACTACGGGAAAAGTACAGCGGATTATTGAAGAAAAAGACGAACTGATTCGCGGTTATGCTTGGGTGAACGAAAACAGGTTGATTTATGTGATGGACAAAGGCGGAAACGAAAATTACCATATTTATGCCGTAAATATGGATGGTTCAAACAACATCGATCTTACGCCTTTTGATGGCGTTCAGGCCGGCATACTAAATATGTTGAAAGAGCAAAAGGACTTTATTATTATCCAAATGAATAAAAACAATCCGCAAGTTTTCGACCCCTACAAACTCAATGTCGTTACAGGCGAAATGGCGCAACTTTATGAAAACAAAGATATTGCAAAACCAATTGTAGGTTACGATTTCGACAAAGACGGAGAACTTCGAGCTTATACTCAAATGGTAAACGGTATTGAATCGGAACTTTACTACAAAGACCTTGCAACCAGCGAATTTAAACTGGCTTATCATGGAACGTGGTACGAAAATTTCGGTATTGTAGGATTCGATTATTCGGGCAAAAATCCCGATTGGGCTTACGTGATAACCAACGTCGACGGCGATAAAGCGCGCATCGTGCTTTACGATTTTAAACAAAATAAAATTGTTGAAGAAGTATTTTCGAATCCCGATTACGATGTTTCGGATTTTAGACGCAGCCGTAAAAGAAATTATGAAATCGACTATTTCGGTTACGAAGGTGAAAAAAACACAATCGTTCCAGTCAGCCATTTTTATAAAGATTTTCACCAGCGCATGGAAAATGAATTTAAAGGAAAAGATTTTGACATTGCCGGTTTTGACGATGATGAAAATACGTTTCTTGTTACAGTTCATAGCGATAAATTGTATGGCGCATATTATCAATACGATGTAAAAACAAAGAAATTCTCTCTTTTATACGATTTAATGCCGCAATTGAAAGAAGGAGATATGGCTGAAATGCGTCCCATCACCTTCAAGAGCCGAGACGGACTTACCATTCATGGATATATTACATTGCCCAAAGCCGCTCTCGAAGGCAAAAAAGCGCCATTGATTGTAAATCCTCATGGAGGTCCGCAAGGCATACGCGATTCGTGGGGCTTTAATCCCGAAGTGCAACTTTTTGCAAGTCGCGGATATGCAACTTTGCAAGTAAATTTCCGCATTTCTGGCGGATATGGAAAAGAATTTTTGCGTGCCGGATTCAAACAGGTGGGACGTAAAGCAATGGACGATGTCGAAGACGGCGTAAACTATGTGATTGGACAAGGTTGGGCGGATAACGACAAAATTGCAATTTACGGCGCAAGCCACGGCGGATATGCAACCCTCATGGGATTGGTTAAAACGCCCGATTTGTATGCTTGCGGAGTGGATTATGTAGGCGTTTCCAATATTTTCACTTTCTTCCAATCGATCCCCGAATATTGGAAACCTTATAGAGAAATGCTGAAAGAGATATGGTATGATATTGATAATCCTGAAGAAGCGGAAATAGCGAAAGAAGTTTCGCCCCTATTTCAAATTGATCAAATCAAGAAACCCTTGTTTGTAGTGCAAGGCGCCAACGACCCGCGGGTCAACATCAACGAATCCGACCAAATGGTTAGAAAACTCCGTGAAAAAGGATTTGATATACCTTATATGGTGAAATACAATGAAGGGCACGGCTATCAACGGGAGGAAAACCGGATGGATTTATACAAGTGCATGATGGGATTTTTTGCCAAAAATTTTGATTTAAATCCATAACAGCATCGCTACGCGGCGCACGGCGTGGAAAATGTTTTTTCCATGCTGTGCGCTCAGTTAGCGTCCGCAACCTTTGCGCGTGAACTAACGTTCCATTCTCTATTGATTTTAGGGAGGAATTTTGCTGCATGCTTTTCTGAAACAATCTTAAAGTATCGTTTTTTGCGGTTTCCGATTTTACTTTTTCATTTTACGGTACGAAAAATCTTTTATTCACCTCACTTCCTCACTTTTTAACTAATTTGTCATAATAATTGCATATTTTTCTTTCTACAAGCGATACGTAAGAAGGAAAATTTATATATCTTTGCATGGATAAGAAAAAATAATTACTAAACAACCATTAACAGGATGACTCAGTTAACAATAGTAAAAGTAGGAGGAAAAATAGTCGAGGATACAGAATCTCTGAAAACATTAATAAAGAATTTTTCATTGATAGCTGGATATAAAATTCTGGTACACGGCGGAGGACGTTTGGCGACGTTGATAGGCGAAAAATTGGGAATCAAAAGTCAATTAATTGACGGGCGCCGAGTCACCGACGAAGAAACATTGAAGGTGGCGACGATGGTTTATGCAGGTTTGGTGAATAAAAATATTGTAGCTCAGTTGCAATCAATGAATATGGACGCAATCGGATTAACCGGCGCCGATATGAATTTGATCCTTTCTGTCAAAAGGCCGGTAACGAACATTGATTATGGTTTTGTGGGAGATATAGTAGAAGTAAACGCTCCGATACTAAAAGATTTACTCGATCAAAATTACATACCGGTCTTAGCGCCGATCACTCACGATGGAGAAGGCCATTTGTTGAATACCAATGCCGATTCGATCGCAAACGAGGTAGCCAAAGCGATGGTTTTCGATTTCAATGTTCGTTTGATCTTCTGCTTTGAAAAAAGAGGCGTATTAATCGATGAAAATGATGATGCAACTTTTATTCCAACACTCAATTTCGAAGAATTTGAAGATTATAAACAAAGGAGAATCATTCAGGGAGGAATGATTCCAAAATTAGAGAATGCATTCGACGCATTGGGCAAAGGAGTGAAAGAAGTTTTCATTACCCGAATTTCAGACATCAACACAGGAAAAGGAACATTTATCAGTAAATAATAAAACAAAAAAGAAAGAATGAAAAAAATTTTAATATTAAATTTTTAATTAATTATGGAAATAATAGCGAAAACGCTCTATGGTTTGGAGGATATTCTGGCTAAAGAGTTAATAGAATTAGGTGCGAATGACGTCCAAATCGGAAGAAGAGTGGTAACCTTTTCAGGAGATAAAGAACTTCTTTATAAAGCGAATTTCCATTGCCGGACAGCGCTGAGAATATTGATTCCGATTGTGGGATTCGATGCAAAAAATCCCGATGAAGTCTATGAAAAAATTAAAGAAATAGAATGGACAAAATACATTCCCGAAAAGAAAACGTTTGCTATCGACGCCGTAGTCCATTCTGAAACATTCAATCACTCCAAGTTTGTGGCTTACCGTGCCAAAGACGCCATTGTAGACTGGTTTACAGAAAGAGAGATGCAACGTCCGTCGGTACGAATCAATAATCCGGATATACAGTTGCATCTTCACATTTCGCATACCGACTGCACGCTTTCATTAGACAGTTCAGGCGAATCTTTACACAAAAGAGGATACCGGATAGAAGAAACGGAAGCGACCCTGAACGAAGTTTTGGCTGCCGGAATGATTTTAAGAACGGGATGGAAGGGCGAAAGTAATTTTGTCGACCCCATGTGCGGTTCGGGAACATTGCTGATCGAAGCCGTCTTAATCGCCCTGAATATTGCGCCCGGCGTATTCCGCGATAAATACGCTTTTGAAAGATGGGATGATTTCGACCCTGATCTATTTGAAAAAGTCAGTACCGACGATGCGGACGAAAAAGACTTCCAATACAAAGCTTACGGTTCGGACATTTCGCCAAGAGCGATCAGCATTGCAGCAAAAAACGTTAAAAATGCAGGCCTCTCCAAATACATCGAATTGAAAGTTTTACCTTTCCAACAAATAACCGAAGCGCCCGGCAACACAGGCCTTTTGGTCACCAATCCGCCTTACGGCGAACGTTTAAATCCGCGCGATTTGATGCAAATGTATGCCATGTTGGGCGAACGTCTGAAACACGTTTTTGTCGGTTACGATGCCTGGATTATTTCTTCGAACATAGAAGGTCTTGATAATATCGGATTAAAACCAAGCTCAAAATACAAACTCATCAATGGAGCCTTGGAATGCGAATACCGTCAATACCAGATTTTCGGCGGCACGCACAAAGAGTTCAAACAGCGATGACAAAATGTTTTTTTTACGGTTGGATTTACATGTGCGCATTTGCAGAAATAGCTGCTCAAGAAAAACAATTGACTTTAGATGATTTGTTGCCGGGAGGAAATTCCTATAATTTATATGTACCTAAAACGCAGTATGACGTTCGATGGGAAGGAGACCAACTGATCTTTTTCAATGAAAAAGAGTCTTGGAGCGCTTCCCCTGAAAGTATCGATCAAAAGGAACCGTTTCGACAGGCGGAAGAAAAAACGCGGATAAAAAACGAATGGAAAAATATCGACTTTTGTCGAGAAAATCGCTATACGGCATTTACCGTTCGAAACAATCTTTATTTTGCGCAGGAAGAAGGACCTATTGTGGAAGTAGCGGAAAACGATGATGAAAATATTGTATATGGACAAGCTGCTCACCGCAACGAATTTGGAATTGAGAAAGGAACTTTTTGGTCTCCCAAAGGAAATTATTTGGCTTTTTACCGGATGGACGAAACCGGAGTGGGCGATTATCCCTTAGTAGATATTTCGGAACGGGAGGCTAAATTGAAAAATGTGAAGTACCCGATGGCCGGAATGACTAATCAAGAGGTAAAGATTGGTATTTATGCGGTCGAATCAGGTAAAACGGTTTATTTACAAACAGGGGATCCGTACGTTTATCTGACAAATATTTCTTGGAATCCTACCGAAAAACAGGTGTATGTGGCCGAACTCAATAGGGAGCAAAATCACCTCCAATTGAACAAATATTCCGTTGAAACGGGCGAAAAAATGCTGACTTTGTTCGAAGAGAAAAACGATCGGTATGTTGAACCGCTGACGCCGCTTTTGTTTTTGGAAAAAACGCCGGATGTATTTATCTGGGAAAGCCAACGAGAGGGTTATAAACATCTATACCTATACAATACGGAAGGGAAATTGCTTCAGGTTTTAAGCCCCGGCGCGGGCGATATAAGCCAGGTGATCGGCTTGGATGAAGAAGAAAAAAACGTGCTGGTTGTTTCGAACGAATCGCATCCGCTTGATTTCCAAATTTATAAAATCAATTTGGAGACAGGCGCAAAAGCGGTCTTGACTTCCGAGGCAGGAGTACACAGTCCGCTTCTCAGTCGTTCCGGTAAATACCTGATCGACCGGTATTCCAACTTGACAACTCCTTTAAATATTGATTTGATTTCGACCTCCGACGGACAAACGCAACGCTTGCAAACCGCCGGAAATCCATACGAAGGGTATGCGCTTCCGGAAATTACGTTGGGTTCGCTGAAAGCCGCCGATGGACAAACCGATTTGTATTACCGCTTGGTAAAGCCGATTCCTTTCGATTCTGCGCAAAAATATCCAGTTGTTATTTATGTCTACGGCGGACCGCACAGTCAGTTAGTAGAAAATTCGTGGATGGGTAAGGTTCGCGGATGGGACATCTACATGGCGCAAAAAGGATATGTGGTTTTTTCGTTGGATAATAGAGGCACTTCCAATCGCGGATTTGCATTCGAAAGCATTATTCACCGTCAATTGGGAAAAAATGAGACCGCCGACCAGATGAAGGGCGTCGAATTTCTGCGATCCTTGCCTTATGTCGACGCAAACCGAATCGGCGTTCACGGTTGGAGTTTCGGAGGTTTTCTCAGCATTTACCTGATGCTTCAATATCCGGAAATCTTCAAAGCGGGAGTGGCCGGCGGCCCTGTCACTAATTGGGAGTTGTACGAAATAATGTACGGAGAACGGTATATGGATACGCCCGAAGAAAATCCCGACGGTTATCGGGAAGCGGATATGAACCGTCGAGCAGGCAATCTAAGCGGCCGTCTGCTATTGATCCATGGAGATGAAGATGCAACTGTGGTTTGGCAAAACAGCCTCTCTTTTCTGAAAGCCTGCGTCGAAGCCCGCACCTATCCCGATTATTTTGTATATCCGGGACATAAGCATAACGTTCACGGAAAAGACCGGATTCATTTATACGAAAACATAACGCGGTATTTTGAAGATTTTCTAAAAAAATCGCCCAGTTCATCGAAATAAACGACGATCATAAATCATAATTGAAAGAAAATATGGACAAGAGGGACTATGCAAATTCACCCTATTCTTCGGCGGAAAAGAAAGAAATCAATATATTATTGTTAGGCTCCGGCGGGAGGGAGCACGCTTTGGCTTGGAAAATCAAGCAAAGTCCAAAAGTCGGTCAATTGTATATCGCTCCGGGTAATGCAGGAACGTCCAGCGTAGGCGTCAATATTCCCATTGCGGCCACCGATTTTGAAGCCTTGAAGCAATTTGTGCTGGAAAATGCAATCGACAGGATTGTGGTAGGGCCTGAAGATCCGTTAGTAAAAGGAATTTACGATTTTTTCAAGCAGGACGAGGCTTTGAAACAGATTCCGGTTATCGGGCCTTCGCAGGAAGGCGCTCAATTGGAAGGAAGTAAAGATTTTGCCAAAGCCTTTATGGCGCGTCACGGAATTCCGACAGCCGGTTACCGAAGCGTCTCCAAAGACAATTTAGCCGATGGAATCGCTTTCCTTCGCACGCTGACTCCTCCATACGTTTTGAAAGCCGATGGATTGGCGGCGGGCAAAGGCGTGCTGATTCTCGACAATTTAGACGAAGCCGTACAGGAATTGAAAGCCATGTTGAACGGGAGTTTCGGTAAAGCCAGCGAAAAAGTCGTCATTGAAGAATTTCTTTCCGGAATCGAATGTTCCGTATTTGTGATGACCGACGGCAAACACTACAAAATTCTTCCGGAGGCAAAAGATTATAAACGCATTGGCGAAGGAGATACCGGTTTGAATACCGGAGGAATGGGCGCTGTTAGCCCCGTCCCCTTTGCAGGGAAAGCGTTCATGCAAAAAGTAGAAGAACGGATTATTCTTCCGACTATTCAAGGCCTGCGAAAAGAAAAAATTGATTATAAAGGATTTATATTCATTGGGTTGATGAATGTGGAAGGCGAACCTTGGGTCATTGAATACAATTGCCGGATGGGCGACCCCGAAACAGAAGTCGTCATGCTTCGCATTCAATCCGATTTGATCGAATTATTAGAAGGCATTGCTCACGGAAATTTGCAGGAAAAAGAATTGTTGTTCGATGAGCGGAATGCCGTTACCGTCATGCTGGTTTCAGGAGGTTATCCTGGCGCTTATGCTAAAGGTAAAACAATCGATGGATTAGACAAAGTGCGGAATAGCATTCTGTTTCATGCCGGAACCATCGCGCAGGGGGGAGGCATTGCAACAAACGGCGGCCGCGTCTTGGCGGTCAGTTCGTATGGCAATAGTCGGGAAGAAGCCTTAAAACAGTCTTTTGCTAACGCGGAAATCATTGATTTCGAAGGAAAATATTATCGTAAAGATATCGGTTTTGATTTATAGGCATACATGAAAATAGAAGAACTTCACAGAAAATTCGTGACCAGCCGCATGGCCTTTGCAATCGCAATTGTCGTTTTCATCGCGTTGCGGCTGCCCGGAAGTGAAAAAGGGTTCAGCCTTTTGTGGGGAATACCCCTCGTTATTCAACTGGGAATCGCCTTGTTGCTTTTGCAACTGGTTCACGTTTTTTCCATTATGCGGCAACGGTCGTTGCTTCCAGCTTTTTTCTATTTATTGCTTACGGGAACAAACTCCTTGTTTTTTTACGATTTAATCGGAAGTATTGCCTCTTTGCTGATTACATTTTGCTTCTTTTTTCTGTTCGACAGTTATAATAATCCCCGATCGCAACAAAACGCTTTCAACATTTCTGTCTTGTTGGCGGCAGGGAGTCTCTATTGGCCTCCCATGCTTCTTTTTTTGCCTTTCTTCTGGATCGGCTTGTTGCAACTCCGGAGTTTCAACGGGAGAACATTTTTTGCGGGCGTGTTGGGATTTGTGATGATTGCTTTGTTCCTTTTTACATGGAGCGTTTATAAAGGCGACTGGACTATTTTTCTGGATTATTTAAATCGGTACAAGGTATTGGGCGACGTTCAACAGTGGGATATCCGCTCGGTTCTTCAGGTTTCTTCGAAAGAGTGGATTCGCGAGGGATTCGTGGTTGTTCTCTTCTTTCTGTCGATCTGGCGAATTCTGATTTCCGGCATTTCAGAAAAAGTCCGTACGCGAACTTTCTTGAACTATTTGTATATCTTTCCCTTGTTTGTTCTTGCCTTGGTCTTTTTCCAAAGCGAAGGGAAGCAAGAATGGATTTTGATTTCATATGTGCCGATCTCTCTTCTGATCGCTCATTTTTTTACGTTTACTATCAAGGAATGGAGCAGTTGGCTGTTGTTGATTGCTATTTTGTTTTTCTTGATTATGTTTGTTTAGGATTACTTTATTTTAACTTAAATATAAAAGCATCCTCTATCGGAATATCCAAGCTTTCTAAAGAAAATATTAACTTTGCAGACGATTTGCAATAAAAAATACCAGATGAATGATTATCAAAAAGGCGGAATTCATTGTCAGTAATACAGATGTGGATAAGTGTCCACAAGATGGAAAGCCGGAATATGCTTTCATCGGGCGTTCCAATGTAGGCAAATCGTCCTTGATCAATATGCTTACGGGAAGAAAAGGTTTGGCGCTCACTTCTTCCACTCCGGGTAAAACCCAATTAATCAATCATTTTCTTATCAACGACGAATGGTATCTGGTCGATTTACCGGGTTATGGTTATGCTCAACGAGGGAAAAAAGGACGCGAGCAAATACAGGAAATCATTCGGCGCTACATCGAAAAAAGAGAGAGTTTGACTTGCCTTTTTGTATTGCTCGATTGCCGGCATCTGCCGCTGGAAATTGATTTGAATTTTATCCATGAATTGGGAGAAAATAACATTCCCTTTGCGATCATTTTCACCAAGACTGATAAAATTTCTGCTTTGAAGTTGAAAGAGAATGCAATTGCTTATCAGACCAAATTGCTGGAAACATGGGAAGAAGTTCCTCCGTTTTTTTATACTTCTTCCGAACGCAAAAAGGGTAGGGAAGAGGTGTTGGAATATATCGAAACGATCAATAAATCGTTAAAAAATAATAAATAATTAATTATGAACTGGTTTGAATGCAAGATATCATACGAAAAAATGATGGAAAATGGGATGCAGAAAAGAGTAAGCGAACCTTATTTGGTCGATGCACTCTCATTTACCGAGGCGGAAGCACGCATCATTGAAGAAATCAAACCGTTTATCAGCGGCGAATTTACCGTTACAGGCATTCGGCGCGCTCGGATAGCCGAATTGTTTTTCAATGAAAACGGAGACCGTTATTATAGAATAAAAGTTTTCTTTATCACGCTGGACGAAAAGAGCGGCGCAGAAAAGAAAACGGCTGTTCAAATGCTGGCGCAAGCCTCTGATTTGAAAGAAGCGATTGCCGTTTTGGAAGAAGGGATGAAAGGTTCGATGGCCGATTATACCATTGCTTCCGTTACAGAAACTTTGATTATGGATGTATTTCCATTTTCGGCAGGCACGAAAGCAAAAACGATGGAACGAAACGAATGAGCGTAACTTTTCAACTCAGCCAAATCAGGGAAACTTTGCCCCCAACGATTGATCTGGTGGCTGTTTCCAAATTTCAGGACCTTTCGGCCATAGAGGAAGCCTATCATGCAGGGCAACGAATGTTTGGAGAAAATCGCGTTCAAGAATTGCTTTTCAAATACGATCGTTTGCCGAAAGACATTCAATGGCATTTCATCGGCCATCTTCAGTTGAATAAGGCCAAATACATAGCGCCGTTTGTCGATACGGTTCAAAGCGCCGACAGTCTGCGATTGTTGAACGAATTGAACCAATGCGCCGGGAAATTCAACCGCCGGATTCCAACGATGCTGCAGGTACATATTGCGCAGGAAGAACATAAGTTTGGATTTTTTTTCGAAGAAATTGAAGATTTATTGCGCAATAAATCGCTTGATTCTTTCGTTCACCTAAAAATAACCGGATTAATGGGAATAGCTACTTATACAGAAGATCAAGAACAAATCCGAAAGGAATTTTCTTCTTTGGCCGCCTTTTTCCGGAAAATGAAAAACCAATATTTTGTTGACAACGCCGATTTTAAGGAATTATCTATGGGAATGAGCGACGATTATCGGATTGCAGTAGAAGAAGGCAGCACGATGGTGCGGATCGGAAGCAAAATATTTGGTTTGCGGAAAAACACAGATAAGAAACTTTTTGAATCCTAAAATATCTTTATGAAAACTCTATTCGAAACGCAATTTGCAGGCCTGACATTGTCAAGCCCCATCATTATAGCCAGTTCGGGTCTGACGGGAAGCGCCTATAAAAATAAAGATTTGGAAAAAGCCGGAGCAGGCGCTTTGGTTCTCAAATCTTTGTTTGAAGAACAATTTTCGAAAAATGCCATTTCATCATTGATTAATGAAAAATATTCGGAAACCAACGATTATATTCTTCCGTATTTCAAAAGGAACGCAATCAATGATTACCTGCGGTTGATTCAGAAAACCAAAGAATCCTGTCAAATACCAGTGATAGCGAGCGTCATTTGTTACAAAGATGATACATGGGTCGATTTTGCTCATCAAATAGAAATGGCCGGAGCCGATGCGCTTGAATTGAATATTTGCGCATTGAACGCCCGTTTAGATTCCAGAAGCGACTTTCTGGAAGAAATTTACCTCCGCATAACGCAGAAGTTAAAGGAAGCGGTACATATCCCGATCATCGTGAAAATGGGGAAATATTTTAGCCACATTGTCGGCTTGGTCGATCAGCTCCATACGGCAGGCGTTTCCGGATTCGTCCTGTTTAATCGTTTGTATCAGTTGGATATCGACATCACGCATCTACAAATGACTTCGGGACAGATATTCAGTTCTCACAGCGACATTAGCGATACTTTGCGCTGGACCGGAATTATATCGAGCGAACTGCCTTCAGCGCCGATTGCCGCTTCCACCGGCATTCACGATTGGGAAAGTATCATCAAGTGCATTCTGGCAGGCGCTTCGGTCGTTCAGATTTGCACGGCAGTTTATCAAAGCGGAAACGAGATTATAGCGCAGATGAAGCATAGTATCGAGGAATGGATGCAAAGCATGAATTTTCATTCTTTAAACGATTTCAGAGGCCGGTTGAATTATGCGCAAATACCGGATCCCTCTGTTTATGAGCGGATTCAATTTATGAAATATTTTTCTAACCGAGATTGACAGGTTTTTCATTTATGCAAACATTTAAAAATTCGCCGCCATTTGTTCAATTATTAGTCTGCATTGGGATTGTTTTCGCAGGCCTTTTTGTATCTTATTTCGTCAGCGCTTTATTTATTCTGAGCCGCGTGGGACTTTCGCCGGAAACGCTCCAAAATATCGGAACCATTTTGGCTAATTCGCCCGATCTGCTGCGATCCATGCAATTTTTTCAGATTGTGGCGATGTTTATTTTTCCAGCCATTATTTGCGCGCGCTTGTTTAGCGACGATTACAAAAGTTACCTTCGTACCGACACTCCCGTCAATTTTTCTGTTTTGGGTTTAACCTTGATCAGTATGCTGGTAGCGATTCCCTTTTTGAATTTAACGTATAAATTCAATCAGCAACTCAGCTTTCCCGAATGGTTTCCCGCGTGGTTGAAAGACATGGAGCATTGGATGGCCGATATGGAAAAATCCCAAGGCGAAATTTTAGAAAAAATACTTCAAGTAACCAATGGATGGGATTTGCTGTTTGTGATTCTCATTGTCGGCGTATTGACGGGAATAGGAGAGGAATTTATTTTCCGCGGCGTCTTGCAAAACATTTTTGCAAAAGTCACCCGAAATCCTCATGCCGTTATCTGGATCGTTGCCTTCATTTTCAGCGCCATTCATCTCCAGTTTTACGGATTTATTCCCCGTTTGCTGCTGGGCGCATATCTGGGTTATTTGTTGTATTACACCCAAAACATTTGGACTCCGGTTTTGGCTCATTTCACCAATAATAGCGTCAGCATAATCTGCACTTATATCTTTCGAAACACTCCCGAAAAGGCGGAAGCCCTGGATGAGATCGGATATGGATCCACGATTGAATGGGCGTTTATCTCTCTCGCGCTATTTGCCTTCCTCTTTTGGGAAATACGAAAAAAACGAGTTGAAAAAACATAGGGCGGGGACGGGAAAACCGTAAAAAATCATTTTGGAAAGATTGGCTGTCGTTTGGGAAAACAAAAAACCCGCTGCAAGGCGGGATTTCTGCTTTTTTAATCAAAAACTGTTATGCAATTTTCAACGCAACGTTTTTGAGTTTTTCGCTTAAGCTTAACAGGGCTTCAGATAGTTTTTCTTTTTCTTCCGGCGTAAATTGGGCTGGTTTGCCATGAACCGGATAAGCATGTAGCCGCTGGTAGAGCCACGACTTTGTTTTTCCAAAATAAGACTCGGATATTTGCGCTAAATTGATATATTTTTCAACGCCTTCAAGTTGTTGTATTACTTTAATTTCATCTGAAATAGATTTAATTTTATCCGCATTTTTTTTAAATACCTCAAGCATGTATTGCCTAATGTATTCTTTCTCTTCTTCGGTTTTTCCTAACAAAAATTCATCTACTTTCCTGTCAAATTCATTTTCCGATATATAACGACCGCAAAGTAACAAATGGTCGTATTCTTTTTTTAATTGTTCCATAACTTTATGTTTATTAATCTATTTCAAGGTTATTCTTTAATTCGTCTCTTTCTTCTATAAACCTAAATAGTTGGTCTAAATAGGAGTCCTGAGCTTCTTGCAGATGGTCGTTCCATCCGATTTTTGCCTTTATTCTTTCTTGGTTTTTTAGGCCAATTTTGATTAATCATATTAGTTCTTCAAGCTCTTCAATTCGTTGTTCTGCATTCATTATTTGCTTCTTTATTAGGATACAAATTTAGTGATATTCTATTGATTATCCAAATTTTTCATTTAAAACAACAATTACATTCCCTTTAAAAAACGTCAAGAAACCAATCGGTCCGATTTGCGAGGCATCCGGAAAATAACGGCCCGAAGGCGATTGCGGGTCTATGTTCCGCTTCGCCCGCCATGACGCGACTTGCGTCCCATTTGTAAATTTGCTCAGGAGTCCTTATCTTTGCAGCTTTGAGTCCATAAATTATTTTTGAATGCAATACATAGAACATCATCCGGAGAATGATCCTCAATATAAAGGGCTTACAGTGAATGAAGGAGTATCGGCTCCTCCGATTGTCAATCCTTACCTGCAAAAACGGAAACAACGCAGATTTTTGACTCCCGCCGAATATGTCGAACAGATACGGAAAGGGAATATTACCGTGCTAAGTCAGGCCGTTACTTTGACAGAAAGCCAGAAAGCCGAACATCAACAAATTGCACAAGAGGTAATTGAGAAATGCTTGCCCTTTTCCGGACAGTCGGTGCGGATTGGCATTACCGGCGTGCCGGGCGCTGGAAAAAGCACTTCCATCGATGCTTTCGGCATGCACTTGATTCACGACCGGAAAAAAAAATTAGCTGTTTTGGCCATCGATCCCAGCAGCGAGCGTTCGAAAGGAAGTATCTTGGGCGATAAAACTCGGATGGAAGAAATCTCGCGGGAAGCGAACGCTTTCATTCGTCCTTCGCCTGCCGCCGGTTCTTTGGGAGGCGTGGCGCGGAAAACCCGCGAAACGATCATCTTGTGCGAAGCCGCCGGATTTGATACCGTTTTTGTCGAAACGGTGGGAGTGGGTCAATCCGAAACGGCAGTTCATTCCATGGTCGATTTTTTCCTTTTGATCCAATTGTCTGGCGCCGGCGACGAATTGCAAGGGATCAAACGGGGCGTTATGGAAATGGCCGATGGAATCATCGTCAATAAAGCCGATGGAAGTAATGTGGAAAAAGCAAATCTGGCGGCTGCGCAATACCGCAACGCTTTGCATCTTTTCCCTTTGCCGCCTTCGGGTTGGGCGCCGAAAGTGATGACTTATTCGGGATATTACAAAATTGGAATTCACGAGATATGGGATATGATTGACGAATACATCCAATTCACTAAAGCAAACGGTTATTTCGACGAAAGGCGGACGGCCCAAGCCAAATACTGGATGTATGAAAGCATCAACGAACAATTGCGGAATCATTTCTATCAGTCGCCGGAGATAAAAGAGGCTTTAGCCGTCAAGGAACAACAAGTTTTGAATTCGGAAATCAGTCCTTTTACAGCCGCAAAACAAATCCTTGATATTTATTTTCATAAATGAATGAAACAATGAAGAGTTTTATTATTTGCGTATTCGGTTTAATGGGGGTATCCGTTTTTTCACAAACGTATCAAGTAATTGGTTTTGCAGGCAAAGATACGCTTCGCATGGGAGAGGTAACCGCCGATCAAGCGGGAAATGTGGTAATTGACACAAAAAATCAGGTAGGCATTATACACCTCATTCCGCAGTTGCAAGCCTATCAAGAGGTAGAAGCTCACTTCAATGTTCTGGATCGGATCGATTCGCAGGCAAAATTTGAAGCGGCAAAAAATTACGTCAGCGATAGCTTGGATTTCAATGTTCTGTATCATACGCCGCTTTGGAAACGATACCTCGAATACTGGGTAGGGTTTTACCTGCAAACCAGCCAAACGCCGGAAGCTTTCTCGAAAGCTTTCGTTCCGAAAGTAAAAAAGGTGATTCAACGAACGGCTTTCGACTATCCGGAAGTGACGGTTTATTTAGTGAACAATCTGCTCGAATTTTTCAGCCAATATGGATTGGATCAAACGGCCATTGAGGTTGCCGAATATGCATACGGTTCGGATTTTTCTTTGGGAGAACCCACGAAAATGGCGGCCCGCATCCTTAAAATTGCTCATCTAATAGACCATCCCGCCCCGACGGTGGTCGGATTGGAACCGCCTGCAACGCCTCCTTCCTTCACTTTATTGTTTTTTTATGAATCGGGATGCAGCAATTGCGAAGAGCAAATTGCGGCATTCAAAAAACGCTATTCAGAATTGCAGGCCAAAGGATACCGCGTGGCGAGCCTTTCGGCTGACGTCAATAAAGAAGTTTTTGCGTATCATTCCAAAGACTTTCCATGGAAGGATAAATTGTGCGATTTTCAAGGCTTCGACGGCGAAAATTTCAAGAACTACGGCGTCTCGTTTACTCCCTGTATTTTTTTGTTGGATAAGGACGGCATCGTGAAAGGTTTTTACGCCCAACTGAGCGACATTTTGCGGCAACAAAATTAACGGTCAGTAGCGGCTGACATGTTTAACGCCTTTGACCGTTTTGATTTTTTTTATCAGATTATTCATTACAGCGGTATCGCTCAACAGAACCGTCAGCGTACCTTGAAATAATCCGTCTTTGGAATCTACATTGATGGAACGAAGCATCATTCCTTTTTCTTTGGAAATAATGGAGGTGATGTTGGTCAGAATGCCGATATCATCTTGTCCAATCACTTTTAAGGCAACAGGATAATTGGCGCCCGGTTTGCTTGCCCAGCGGGATTTGACCACTCGGTAACCATAATTTTTAAACATGGACGGCGCATTGGGACAATTCAAGCGGTGGATTTTGATTCCGTGCACAGAAATAAAGCCAAAGATTTCGTCGCCGTAAATCGGATTGCAACATTTGGCCAAAGAATATTCTATTCCCGTCAGATTTTGGCCGATCATCAACACGTCTTCCTTTTTCAAGGTTTCATTGTCTAAGACCGGCGGCAGGTGGTAACTTTCGACGCTTCGATCGGCATGTTCCGTTCCTTCCTGTTCCTTCTTTTCCTGTTCGAGGTAGTTATCGATAACCGTATTAACGTCTAACTGTCCGTTTGCGATATCCGCATAAAAGGCGGTAACCGTTTTATAAGCCATTTTTTTGATGAGCCGCATCAGTTTAGGCTCCTCTTCGTCTATTTTGCGGTTTTTAAAACGACGATGCAACAGTTCCTTGGCATATTCAATCTGTTTGGCGCTTTGTTCCTTGAGCGACTGTTTGATTTTTACCCTCGCTCGGCTGGTAACAACGATATTCAACCAGTCTTGTTTAGGCGTCTGGTTGGGCGAAGTTTGAATTTCCACCTGATCTCCGCTTTGCAACTTGTGTTTGATAGATACATTTTTGCCGTTGATTTTGGCCGAAACGCATTTCGAACCCACAGCGGTATGGATAGCAAATGCAAAATCCAGTACAGTAGCTTGTTGCGGAAGTTTAAATAAATCGCCTTTGGGAGTGAAAACAAAAATTTCGTCATCATACAAATCCATCTTGAAATCGTCGACAAACTCGGTAGGAGAAGAATCGATGTGTTCCAACACTTCGCGCACATTATTCAGCCATTGGTCTAATCCGTTTTCGCTCTTCACCCCTTTGTATTTCCAGTGGGCGGCCAAACCTTTTTCGGCTATTTCGTCCATTCTCCGCGTTCGGATTTGCACCTCTACCCAGCGTCCTTCCGGCCCCATCACCGTGACATGAAGCGATTCGTAGCCATTGCTCTTCGGGACGGACAGCCAGTCTTTCATCCGTTTGGGATTCGGTTGGTACATATCTGTTACGACCGAATAAACTTGCCAACATTCTGCTTTTTCCTTTTCCAAGGGCGTATCGAGGATGATTCGGATAGCAAACAGATCGTAGATTTTTTCAAACTCTATTTTTTGCTTAAGAAGCTTGTTATGAATGGAATGAATAGATTTAGTCCGTCCTTTGATATCGAAGTGGAATCCCATGGTTTTCAATTTTTCTTCCACCGGAGCGATAAATTCCGCGATGTATTTATCGCGCGAACGTTTCGTTTCGTTCAACTTCTTTTTAATGAAATCGTATGTTTCCCTGTCGCGGAATTTAAAGGACAAATCTTCCAATTCCGATTTGATTTTATATAAACCCAATTTGTGGGAAAGGGGAGCATACAGATAAGAAGCTCCCACCGCAATTTGCAATCGGTAAGCTTCGTTTGTTATGCGCTTGGCCGCGCGCATCAAGTAAAGGCGTTCGGAAATCATGATCAGTACGACGCGAACGTCTTCTGCGAAGGAAAGCAACAAACTGCGAAAGTGCTCGTTATCTATGGCTGCGTTTTTCCCATACAATTCTTGCGTTTTAATCAGACCGCGAATAATGCCCGCGCTATCCGAACCGAAATCTTTTTCAATTTCCTTGAGGCTGCAATAGCCTCCCATCGCCAAAGGCGAAAGCAAAACAGCCAAAATGGAGGGGCGTTTCAATCCAATCTCATCGGCCACAATCATTGCCGTGTCTACATAGCGGACCGCGAGGTTCAATCCGTAAACATCTTTCGAAGGAGCATTTTTTTCGACAGCGTTTCGAACATAGCGTTTTATTTTCGCCCGATCGTCCGCCAAAATCGTTTCTTCCGTAACGGCTAATAACTGGCGGTATGCTTTTGCAAAATCCAATCGTTCTTCGCTGCTCAACAAACTGTTAGTATGCATATTTCAAATAATTAATGAATTATTGAGCTATAATCGCCCTCGCTCAATAACAAACAGAATATCTATGCACTGCAAAAGTACTCTTTTTATGAAATAAATGCTAAGTAATTCTTCATCATTTCATTAAAAAATGGACTCTCATGGTCAAATTTTTAGAGCAGCGTGCCTTCAATGTTGGTAATTTTTAGGTTTGCAATCTCATTCACACGCAGCCCCATTCTGTAACACAATTTAAGCATAAGCAAATGTTTGGGATTATTCATTTGGGAAAAAATTTTGACAATATCACTCTGCTAATCACTTTGGATAAATTTGATGTTCACCTCGTGAGAATTGACAATTTTGAGGGTTAAATGACATACGTATTTTGCATATGAATTTTTGCAAAGGTACAAAAAAGATATACTAAATATGCATTCAAAAACAAAAATAAATAGCTGGGTATAAATGATTTCAAAAAATGTTATGGATATGAAAAATAATTGTACATTTGCGTATATTTAAGAGATAGGCGGAAATTCCGCTTCGCTACATTTCCGCCTATCGGGCTGCCCGCTGCGCGGTTGACAGGCTTGCCCGCTACGCGG
>JGI24699J35502_11133933_pt1 | contig 19996 bp, 20 predicted proteins | sample TergutMp193P4_FD_35502 | JGI IMG/M metagenome (IMG submission 35502) | reverse complement strand
GAAACTTTTTTCGTTATCTTGATAATCTATATATTTCATTCTGCAAAGATACACACGCGCACGTAATATAAAAAATCTAATTTACATTAACTCTAATAAATAATTATGAATTATGAATTATGAATTAATCTGCAAATGTAAATACTAAAAATGACAAATACAATAAAGTGACAAAAAAGCAACAAAAAAAAGTAACAACGTTTATACCGGGATATTTTATCCGGCTGGGAACCAAACTTATATTTTTAATACAAATTACTACAACTTGATGCGGCTTTATGAATTTACTACCGATCGGTTTGTCGCCGAGAATACTGATTTTCAATTGAATTGGTAGCCGCTTCAATTACTTTTTTCGGAAAATAAGATGAAAACGCACTTCCTGCATAAGGCAATAAGTGATTTACGCAAAGATACTGAAATTCAGAGGTTAAAATCTGTAATTTAATTTTAATAACAGATTTCCCGGTATTTGTCCGAAATTTTTTTCGGCGATGTATATGCCATTGTACGAAACCGATACCCAATCTTGATTTTTCAGATTCAATATATTCAATCCCGAAAGGTTGATATCCGCTTTATTATTTAACTTATAATATATTGAAGTATTTAAATACCACTTATACAAATTAATATCCAACGACCGGTTAATTGCGTGTTCAAGTTCGACATTTGCCCGAAAACGCTTACCGAAATTGAATTTCAATTCACCGGAATAACGCTGTATAGTCTGTGCTTTTATTGAGCCGAGCGAAGAAAAGTTATCAATTAATTCCAATTCGGCTTTCCATTCCGTGTTAAATACTCGACGATAATTCGTTAGGATTTGGAATTTTCCAGTCAAATTTTTTATGCGAATTGAGTTGTTCTTGCCCGCCGATTGATTACTGAAAGAATTGGCGTTATACCCTCCCGTCAATTTTAATGTCCATGGAATCGCGCTTAACCCTTTATTTGCATAAAGACGAAAATACATATTATCTGCCGGAACGGATAAAATGGGATAGCGTTCGGTCAATAATCCGTTGCTGAAATAATTAACGGTGGAGGGAGTATTGCTTCGACCGTATCCTCCGACCAAAATAACCATCGTATTGTAATACAAATCAAAAATGCGGTATGTCAGATTCAAATTATATTGAGTATTCTGCCATTGATTAACTTGACTGTTGTGACTGTAACTTTGATAATCATCAAAGACTATTCCATACAGGAACGTTTCTGCCGGAAGTAACTGCTCTGATTTATATCCCGATAAATTTAACGAATGTTTATCGCTGAAATGCAAAGACATTTCCATTTCCGGATTTAGTTTCACGGTTTTTCGGTTATTTAATACGCGTACTCTTGTCGCTTTGAAATCATATGTATGGACAGACGCTCCCACTTTGAATCGGAAAAGACCTTTGTTCTTTATTAAATTCAGATTTGTATTATAATCATTCATTTGCAGCGAATAGTCGTTTTTCAGGTTTTCATCCGGTAATAAAATCGCTTCTTCTCCCGGATTTGTTCGGTATATTCCCGAATAATAGGCTTGTTTAGTCCCGGTTGCACCGATTCCCGCCCGTAAAAAATAAGCGTTGTTTATTCTGTAAAATAAAGAGAAACCGATATTTACCGTCGTATTTTTCAACTTTGTATCTTGCCTGCCATAATAATAATTATCATACATGGTTAGGGGAAGCGGCAATAGCAATGAATCGGATTGCATTCCGTATGAAAAAGGCTTATTGTCGAGCATAAAAGAAGCTTCCGCAATAAACAGATGTTTCTTTATTGATTTCATTACGGCTATATTGTGTCCGGTACCGAGTTTGTTTGCATTTGCATTTCCTATCGTCTGCATTTGTTGATCCGGCAATTGGTTAATTGCATCTGTATTTTCATTCATCCCCGTTTTCGAAAACAGTCCTTTATATACAATGTTCCAAAGAGGAGCCGGTTGGTAACTCATTTTTACAAACCCGCTGAACAGTTTATTTTTATCATTGATATTAAGATTATCGGATGTTGCGTATTGTCTGTTTTCCGGCAAAAGATAAGTATATTTGTTTCGTTCTTCCGCCGATTCTTTGCTTTTGTTGTATAGCAGATACGAATTAATTTTGAAGGCATCTTTCGGTTGATACGAAAAATTCACACCGCCAAGCCCGCTGTTTCTTTTATGGACATTGTTGCGAGGAATGAGCATTTTTTGTTCTTCTTCCGATAAAGACAGGTTATTTTGTTGTCCTTGATTTCCGGTAAATTCACTTACTCCGCCTTGAAGACGGATATAATCTTCGATGCTGAAAATTTCGTTTCCGCTGTTGTTCCCGGCGCCGATAATGGAGGTCATCCAAGTCGGATTTATCTGCATCAAGTCGCCTCTTGCTTCATATTTATTTTCTATACCTCCTCCGCCGGAAATATTTCCGGAGATTTTTCCTAATTTACTTTTATTTACACCGACATTGATTACTGTTTTTTCTTGGCTTTGAAATCCGGATAAAAGAGAATATTCGCTGTAATTATTCATTACATCAATGGTTTCCGCAATGTCTGCCGACAGATTCTTAGTCGCCGTTTGGACGTTTCCTTGAAAAAAGTCCTGTCCGTTCAACAACAGTTTATCAACCTTTTTTCCATGTGCTTGGACATTCCCTTTTTCATCAACTTCAATTCCGGGCAATTTATTTAATAAGTCGCCCAATACAACCTCGGTACCGTCTTTGAAAAAAGCGGGGTCATAACGAATCGTATCATTGTCGAAAAGTACCCCGGTCTTGCGACTTTTTATTACAACCTCTTGAAGCGCTACAGTATCCGGCTCCAAAACGAAATTAAAATCCGATATATTTTCATTTCCCGTTAATTCAAGCGGTTTCATTTGTGGAGCATATCCCAAATAATTCACGCGGACATAAAATTTTCCTTTTTTTGTCGTCGTTAATTGGTAATAGCCATTTTCATCGGTTGTCGAATAAGCAACAACCGATGAATCGCTTCCTTGATTAAGCGTTACCACAACAAATTCAACGGCTTCGTTTTTATTCCCCGTTATTTTCCCCGAAATAATGACGGATTGCGAAAACAGACAATGCAAGGAACTTGCCATAAAAAAAAGAAGTAATATCCACCTCACTTTTTACATTTTTATTACGGTTACCCCCTCTTTTTTATCGCCGGTTACCCCTAATTCTTCTTTTTTCTTCGCAAGCAGTTTGTTAAATTCATCGCGGCTTATCTTTTTTCCGATTTTCGGCGGTTGAATTTTGTCTTTTACTTCTGATTCAAATTCAATGCTTTGCATTGTAATTATTTTTGAGGCGGTTTCAACTTCCAAAATTAATCCCGGAAGTCCTCCGAAAAGGTAAGGACCGTCATTGATCGGTATATCGGGGCAATACCACGCCGTATCGTTTTTATCATTGACCGCTTTTTTACAAGAATAATTTCCGATCTTCTTTTCCTCCGGCAACAATTTCCATTTGGAATTTAAAGGCTCGGTAATCAAAAACGCTTTATCCGCAATAAATTCCTGCGAAATACTTTCTTTTTGCTTTTGATCTTTGTAGTAACATCCTCCGCTGCCCAACTGCATGGTTTGAACATTAATATTGTTCGAAAAATCCGATTGCGTATCGTTTTTTGCGGATAATTGTTCGAAAAGACTTATTCCTTTTTCGTAATATAAAACCATTGTTTTATTCATTTTTTTCAATTGCGCCGATACAGCCGCCGATACGGCCGGATTGTCTAATTCCCGTATGTTTTCAGGTATTTTAAGATTTTCCCCATAAACCGCTTTGACCGGTTGTGCGTTTAACAAACTCGCCGGAATCAAAAAATTCACCATCATGCAATAAATTATCCTTTTCATATAAATAATTATTTAATTATAAAGACAAAGGTATCTAATTTTTTTAACTATCGTTATTAAATATAATATCCATTATATTTTTTCAATGACTGATATAAAAATTACCGGATATACAGCCTCCCGAGTTATCAGTGATGCTGATAGAATAGCATCCTTCTTCCCAATCCGAACAATTAATCATCAAGTTTTTCCCGGCAACCGGATCTGTAGGGTTGTAATAAACAACTTGTCCTGTTTCGTTCGTGATTTCAATTGTGATGCAATCATTTGTGATGTAATCATTCAAATAGGATATGTTGATAAAACCGACATCAACGGTAACAATAAAATCCGTATTTGATGATTTGAGGAATCCGTTATTAAGTGTGCCTTTTAATATCGGATCACTCTTTTGAATTGTCGAAGAAGAAAACGCATCGCTGGGCAAAGTCATAAAAACGCCCGTTATCCATAAAAAGATCCATCGTTCGGATAAAAATTTTGTTGTCATCGGATCAGTAATTTATATTTTACGACGACAAAGTAAACGAATCAAAAAATAACTTGCAACAGGGGAAAGGAAACAGACGGGTTTTTTCTTGAATAAAAAATGTAAATTGCTGTTAATAAATGTTTTTTAATTTTCTTTTCACGGGTTTTGGACGGGTTTTTTGAAAAAGAAATCAGCGCTTGTAAACGATTTTATCCAATTCCTTGGTAAAAGTCTTCAGTTCCGGCATTTTCAACAGCTTACGAAGATGCGTTTTTCGCATTTGAATCGCATTTTCTGTAACATTTAATAGTCCGGCTATTTCGGAATTACTTAACCCGGCTTTGGATAAGCAGCAGATGCGAAATTCCGTTTCTTTTAATTTTGGAGCAACGGCATGAAGTTTTTCGGCAAAACCATCGTATAAATCATTGATGGTATTGATCAATACATTCCAATCATAGCCGTCGGAACGCCCATATACAATTGTATAGATACGCTTCAGAACTTCTTTTCCTTTTTCTCTTTCTATTTTTGGTAAAGCGCCTTCCAACAGTGCAACCCTTTTTTCGATACCGAATTTTTTCGCCAATACTTCTCGCAGTTTGTCGTCTATTCCGGAGCCTGTATCTTCTTCGGCTTCGGCAGAGTTCGTTTCGTTGGAAGACCGGTTATCAATGATTTTTTTCAGCCGGTAAATTTCCTGTTCAGCCGATACAATCGTTTCCCGGTCCCGTTTCCTTTTGTAAGAAACCGTAAGCGCAAAACCGGATAAAATAAGAGTAGCTATCAGAAAAAGAAGAGCGTAGCTCAACTTTTCAATCGTCAGTTTCCGTTTGGCGTTTTGAAGCAATTCAAAATCATATTTTTTTTGGATTTCCAAAAAATTCACGCTCTGCCATTCGTCGTAAACAGAGGATAAATAATCGGAATATTGTTTGTAATGTTCCAAACTTGCTTTGCAGTTTCCGTTTTTTTCCTCAATTTGAGCCGCATAATAGAAAATGCTTGCTTGCAGGGTTTTATCATTCGATTTTTGCGTAAGTTCAATGGCGCGTGAAATATAAAAACCGGCAGAGTCCGGCATATTATTGTCAGAGTACGCTCTTGCTAAGTTCAAATTGATCTTTGCCTGCTGAATTGAATCTTTTCCGAATTGCAGGGCTTCCGTTAATTTCGCTTTTGCTTCCTCCGTTTTTCCCGTTTCTATGAAAGTAACGCCCATGTTTAGAAGAATATCTGCTATATCAGTAGAATCGCTGATAGTTGTCGCTTTCGATAAAGCTTCGTTGAAATAAAAAAAGGCGCTGTCGGCATTATTGTTGCCAACAAAATTACTTCCGATAAAACACAGCGACATAATTTCTTTTTTCAGATCCTTTTCCTTTTGAGAAAAGTTCCAAGCCGCTTGCTTGAATTTGACGATAGCGTCGTCATATAACCCGTTTTGGAAAAGAGCAGCGCCGATATTGTATTGAATAAAACCGATAAGCGTCGGGTCTTGCGTCGGAACGGCGATTGATTCCGCTTCCAGAAAAGCAGTCAACGCTTGTTGGGGTTTTTGTCGGGCTTCCAATACCCTTCCCGAATAAAATGCAGCTAATGCCCAATGTTTTATATCGTTCGCTTTTTTGAAATAATTTCTTGCCCGGAATATCAAGGTATCGTTCGAAATGTCTTTATCGTTTTTATATTTCGCTTGGACTAAAAGCAACAGGTATCTTGCATGATGTTCTCTATTCAATTCGTACGGATTTTGAATCGAATCCAATAAAGCCAAGGTGCTGTCGGGATGTTGTTCAACCGCATTTTCGGCTGCTTGAAGAATCCCCGCCGCTTTTTCGGAATCCGAACCGCAAGACCAAAAAGCCGATAAGGAAACGAAAACGATAAAAAAGAAAAAATACTTTTTCACGAATCCAATTTATAAATAATTATGAATTATGAATTATGAATTATGAATTAATCCGGCAAATATAAGTACTAAAAATGACAAATACAATAAGGTAACAAAAAAATAACAACGTTTTTAACCGTGCTATACTTTCAGCACGATCCCTTCGTCAGCGAGAATTGTATCGGGGAATATTTCTCTCGCTTCATTCAAAAGAATATTTTCATCCGTAACGCGGGCTGAAAAATGGGCGATAACCAATTTCTTTACATGAGCCGCTTGAGCAATTAGCGCTGCTTGCCGGGCCGAAGAATGGTAGGTTTCTTTGGCGCGTACAATATCTTCGTGACTGAACGTAGCCTCGTGATAAAGTAAATCAACGCCTTCAATGATGGGAATAATTTTTTCATAATAAGCCGTATCCAAACAATAGGCATATTTTCGCGGCGGTTCGGCGGGACGGGTGAAAACCCGGTTGGCAACGAGTTCTCCTTCAAGCGTCACAAAATCGGCTCCGGCTTTGATACCTGCAATCCGACTGACGGGAACTTGGTAAAAGTCAATCATTTCGCGAATGATGTGCGGACTTTTGGGTTTTTCTTCAAACAGAAATCCGGCGCAAGGTACCCGATGTTTCAACGGGATAGTGGAGACTTTCAACGTTCGGTCTTCAAAAATCAATTCGTTTTTTGTCGGATTAAATGCGTGAAAAAATACTTTGTAGGTTAATTCTTTACAAAAATAATCCAGTACCGGCCGGAAGATTTTTTCGGCATCAGCTTGAGCATGTACATGCAAATCGGCCGTTCGCCCCAATAATCCCAAAGAAGAAATGAGTCCGAATAAACCGAAACAATGATCGCCATGCAAATGCGAAATGAAAATACGATTGAGCCGTTGAAATTTTAATTTCAGAAAACGAAATTGAAGCTGCGTTCCTTCTCCGCAATCAATCATAAACAATTTATCCCGCAAATTAACCACTTGCGAACTTAAAGCATGCCGCGAAGTCGGAAGCGCCGAGCCGCAGCCTAAAATATTTACTTCAAATCGTTCCATCATTCAATCCCTATCTGTTTGTGTATCTGCAAACTCAATCGCCATTCGGGACATTGTTTGACTTTTTCCACGCAATAATCAATGTTTGCCTTTGTTTCCGCTTGATTTTCCGTAAAAATCGGACTGAGAAAATAATACTCGGCTTTCGGCAAGGATTGGAGCGACGGGATATAATCGTCTTTCCGTACAGGTAAGCGAATTTCATTGACTTGCGGATTGATTTTCCGAGCATAATCTGTCCGGCCTTTCGGGCTTACCACCGTATAATCCAATAATTCAGATAACCGATTATAACCGTTACTTTCAATGGCTTGGCAAAATCCGGACTGTTTGAAAAACAATAAACATTCGTCCGTTAACTGCAAAGTAGGCTCGCCTCCGGTCCAAACGATCCACCGGCAAGGGAATGTATTGATTAATAATAAAATTTGCTCCAACGATCGGTCTTCGCCTCCGGAAAAATCCGTATCGCAGAAATCGCATTTCAAATTGCATCCGCTCAACCGAATGAAAACGGATGCCGCTCCCTGTCGGCCGCCTTCTCCTTGCAGAGAATAAAATATTTCTTTTACTTTAAGGTTCATAAATACAGGATGTACGAGGCGTTTCGCTTACTTCGACCGCATACAGTTCGGGAATTTCCGGTTTGAATTGTTCGTATAAAAAACGAGCGATATTTTCGGAAGTGGGAGGTCCGGGTATTCGATCGTTCAAGTGGCGATGATCCAGCATTTCGTCAATAAATTGCTTGACAGCATCTAAAGCCTTATAATCCTTTACAAAGCCGTATTCGTCCAAAGTTTCCGATTTCAAATGAATGGTAATCACGTAATTATGTCCGTGCAATCGCGCGCAAGGATGATCTTCGGGCAGAAGATCCAATACGTGCGAAGCGGAAAAGGAAAACTGTTTGCTTATCTTGTACATTTTTACTGCATTAGAAATCTTCGTACAAAGGTACAATTAAAAGTTAGAATGAATTCTATTTTTTTAATTTCTTCTGTTCCCTTTCAAAATTTTCAATAAAGTGTATTTCCACCGGAGAGAGTTGAAAAGAAGCTCTTTTTTTATACTTGTTATATTCCGAATTTGCTTTTTCTTTCGCTATCTCTGCCGAGATTGTTCCGGCATGAGTAAGCAGCTCTTTCCCTGAAAGTTTCAGAAAGTCATCCAATTTCTGTATCCAGTCCTTCATATACATGGGAGTATGGCTTTGAGCTTGTAATTCCGCAAAATCAAGATACAAACTGACTATGCGGTTTAATGTATCGAGTTCCCTTTCCGTCAAATAATTTTTTGCATATTCGGCATCATTCCGTTTGGGCAACGCTCCTGTCCATATTGTTAATCCCATGAAGTCTTTTTCTGCATTGGCACGGCTATATATGATTTCTGCGGCAGTATGTCCATGAGCCGAAAAGTGCATTTTGTTTTGTATAGTCGCAAAAAAAGCCTTTGTAGCTTCTGCACGAGGATCATAGTCAATACTTAAAGCGTATATCTCAAGTATTTTACGGTAGAATATCTTTTCAGATGAACGAATGTCACGAATACGTGCCAACAATTCATCAAAATAATTTCCACCGCCTGCTCGTTTTAATAAATCATCATTTAATACAAACCCTTTTGTCAGATATTCTTTTAATATTTCCGTAGCCCAGATTCGAAATCGAACGCCGCGATATGAATTAACGCGATAACCTACGCTAATAATCATATCAAGGTTATAGTATGCCACATTTCTTCCTACCTCGCGAGTTCCCTCATTTTGAACTGTTGCAAAAACTGCAACAGTTGAATCCGGTTTCAATTCACCTGTTTCAAGGATATTCTTGATATGACGCGAAATAGTAGATTTATTGCGTTGAAACAATTCGGACATTTGGTCTAATCTCAGCCAAACAGTGTCATCGGATAGCGTAACTTCTACTTTTGTTTCACCATCTTCGGTTTGATATAATAGGATATTTCCTTTTTCTTTCTCTTCCATAAATGAGAATTTAATTACTTAGGTTTACTGATTTTTTGAATCATAACGCATTTTTTAAATCTGACAATAAATCCTCTGCATTTTCAATTCCGACGGATAATCGTAATAAATTATCTGAAATACCGTCTTCTGCTTTTTGCTTCAATGTTAGGATTAATAACTATACATAATGTCCGCAAAGATATGAATAAATAGCGATTCAAGAAAAAATCAATACATTTGTACGGAAAGTGTAACTTTCTTTTTTGTCAACCGTCATTTAAATAGAAATGAGGCAAAATAAATTTAAAATGATCCTATTGCCGATTACAGACAAGTTATTCCGTTTGGCCTTAAGTATTACCGGAAACAAGGAAGATGCGGAAGACGTTGTCCAAGATGTTCTTTTACAACTGTGGAAAAAAGAGGATTGGGAGAAAATCGAGAATCTCGAAGCATATTGTTTTCGTTCGACACGAAATCGAGCGTTGGATACGATAGCTTTGAAAGATAATCAAACAGAAGCGTTTCCCGATAATTTCGACTGTCCGATACAAGAGGATATTGAACATAAAGTGGAAACGCAAGAACAAATGGATCAAGTGGAAAAGTGGTTGGCGGAATTGCCGGAAAAGCAACAGACCATTTTTCGCTTGAGAGAAGCAGAGGAATTAAGCTATAAAGAAATAGCTTTGATTCTGAATATTACGGAAGAACAAGTGAAGATTAATTTATTCCGGTTACGCCGGAAATTAAAAGAATATTTTGATAGAAATTAAGATGACAATCGAACAAATTAACCGGCTTTTGGAGAAATATTGGGCCGGCGATACTTCATTAGAGGAGGAATCCGCCTTAAAAACCTTTTTCTCGAGAGATTCTATTCCGGAAGATTTAAGGAAGTACAAGCCTTTATTTTCTTGGAAGACCAATCAATTGCAGATAAAAGGAAATCATACGTTGACCGGATTTAATAAGCCGGTACGTATTCAATGGTATTCTATCCTAAAAATCGCTGCTTCATTTTTGTTGGTAATTACTTTGGGCATTGGAATTTATACGCATTACCAACAGGAAAAATATTTGGATAAGATTTTCTCGGAGACCTATTCCAATCCGGAAGACGCTCTGCAGGAAACGAAAAATGTGATCGGGAAAATATCTTCTGCTCTCAATTTGGCCAAGGATGTGCATGTCGAATCGCAAAAGCTTGATTCATTGGAGCAAACTATTACTACTAATGTAGAATAATGAAAAAGTACGTATTCATTTGCCTTTTTATCGGAATTAATTTTTCCGCTTCAGCTCAAGACATTATCGCATCTTTTATGGATAAACATGGAAAAGATGATAATTTGGAAGTTGTTACCATCGGAAAGAAAATGATGGAAATGATATGTACTTTAACATCAGACAATCCGAATTTGACAGAGGCGATAAAGGGTCTGGAAACGATTCGTATTATTTCCTCTAAAGATGAGGATTTGAATAAAGAATATTACCATTCCGCCCAAGCGTTATTATCGAAATCCAAAGGATTTGAAGAATTTTTTTCAATGAGCGAAGAAAATAAAGAATTAATGGTGATGATTAAAGAATCAAAGGGCGACATTAAAGAATTAATTTTACTCTTGGAACAACCGGATGGATTTAATCTTATTTCGATAAGCGGAACGATTAATTTAGACGATCTGGTTAATTATTCCAAAGGTCTAAATATAAAGGAACTGAATCAATTAAGTTCAGTAAAGCGCAATCAATAAATTTCAAACTAACTTTTTTTGATTAAAATGTTGAAAACGGTGGGACGGGAGTTTCGCCGTTTTCCTTTTGTTATCCGGCATTGATCAGCAACGTATATTGTTCTTGAACATCCGCCCAATCAAAATAAACGGGATGGACAAAATTCAAATATTTCAAAATTTTGAATGCATTGAAATAATGAAAGAAGCGTTTGCGAAAATTAGAAAGAGAAGCCGTATGCCGATTAATTTCTTCTGTTTTATGAAGAAAGTCATCTTCTTTGAGAAATAAACGAAGATATTCCGGTAAATTTTCAATATATGCTTCAATCTCATGGGTCGGTTTTTTGAAAAATAAATCAATGGTACCGAAAAAAACTTTCAGAGTCTTGAAAGCTTCCACTTGGTAAGTGAGTTTCGACAATTGATTTTCTGTTACCATTTTTTGCAAAGCAGGCCCGGTTCCAAACGGCACCCGGTCGGAAGTTCGAGCTGCCGGATAAACGCAAGTGGTGTTGATAAAACGGGTTTTTCCCAAAGGGAATACTTTTTGCAGAAAATAAAAATCTTCGCCGGATTGTTGTTTTCCCATGCCGCCTACTTTCAAATAGGTTTCTGCGGTAACCGCAAAAGCAGAGCCGATAGTGAAATACGGATACGGATAACCGCAAAATTCCAAGGCGAGACGATAATAGCGCAGATAGTTTTCATAGTTTATCGTCGCAATTCGCAACGGGTCAGAGGCATCCAAATGTTCAACTGGGTGATGAAATTCAATGGTTGCCGAGTTGAGTCGGTATTCGTTGAAATTTCGGTAAATTTCCGTTAAATAATTGGCAGCCACCAAACAATCGGCATCCAGACTTACGATAATTCCCGTTTTATCTCCGTTCAAATGACGAACGGCTTCATCCATTCCTAATTTACGCGGAAGTCCCGCTCCCGTTTGATGTCCCGAAAGATTTTCGATTAAAATCGGCGTCAAGAAAAAATCGGAAGAATTATTCTTTGAAGCGAAATCCGTCATTTGACGGTAGGAATCTCTGTTTATCGTCAAAACTTCATCCGTATCAATCCGGTATGAATTAATCAGAAGGATAATTTCGACCGGGAAATTACCCCGCTCGCAATCAAAAAGGCTTTGAATAGTTCGATAAAGTTCCGGCTCCTTGTAACAAGGAATGACAACAATCATTTCTTGAGTTGTTCATACCGCGCATTCAAAAAATCAGTAACTTCTTTTGTAATATCGTATGAATCCCCGGCATAAAGAATGTTGTCGGTACCTGTATTGCTTAAAATCAGTTCATATTTTCTCGGCATATTAAACAGTTTCAAGGCAGCGACAATGGTATCTTGTAATTGTTGATTCATTTTTGTTTGCTCCACGGCTATTTCTTGTTGGGCTTGTGCGTAATAATTTTCAAAATCCTGTTGCAGACCGGCCAAACGGTTTTGTTCCTGCATCTGTCTGTCTTGACTGATGAAAGCGTTCATCTGCGCTTTTTGCTGATAATCAAGAATTTCTTTTTTTAACTTTTCCGATCGTCTGTTAATATCCAATTTCTTATCTTCGAGTTTTTTTATCCCGGCATCGTTCAAATCAATAAAAAATTTGTAATTCGTGAGAAGTGAATCTGTTCGAATATACGCTATCGGTAAATGATGACCGGTCGAGTCTGTAACAAATCCAAGCGTTTCCGAAGGATTCATACTTGATTTTCTTCCCGTAAATTGCAAGATAAACAATACAATAACCGCTATAGCTAAAATTCCATTAATAATATAATTACTATTTTTCATATTTAAAAAATTTTACATAATACTTGTTCCTACTCTCCATTTGCGAGTGCAAATATAATCAAAATATGATTAATATTATCGTTTGCTTAAATATTCTGTTTTTTTTAATTTGTTTGTTTTTGTGAAGATATAAAACATTACTGTTGCGTAGGGGTTTTCAATAAATTTCTTGCCGTTTCAATCAAGGTGTCTTTCCCTTTTTTCATGTCTCGTTCCGACAAATCAACATGAATATCCGGTTCGATTCCCGATTCGATTTGTTGCATATTCGCATCAAATATGGGACAAGCGGAGAATCGTACCGACCACCCGTTGGGAATTTCCGAATTGAAAGGAAGCCCGCTTCCTCCGCCGGTTTTGTCGCCCACAATGGTGACGTTCGGACAATAACGCATCGCATTGACAAAATCGTTTGTCGCGCTGTAACAACTGCGGTTGGTGAGAACAACGACCGGTTTTTGATACCGCAAACGGGAGGAAGGTTCGTTGTAACGCGCGAACGGTTCCGAAAAATCGTTGTGTCCTTTGCCTGTCTTGTGTTGAATGTATCCCACCAACGTTTTTTCATTCACGAAACGAGCCGCCAATTTATCCGCATTGGATAATAATCCGCCGCCGTTGTCGCGAACATCAATAATAATTCCTTCACAAATCGAAAATTTGTCAATAATGTAATCCAAATTGGTTTCTCCCGGACCGGAAGAGAAATCGCCGTAATACATATAGCCGATGTTATCTTCCAATATCTTGTAGCTGATTCCGCCGGAAATGGCATATTGAGAACCTAAGTAGTTATCCAAAATATTCGAATTGAAATTACGGGGATAATCTTCAAACCATTTCCAATAGCGCCCGACATCAAACGGAGTTGATAAGTTAACATGACCGTCTTTTAATTCTTGAAGCATCTCGTTTAGCAATAAAAATAATGATTCGTCATTCATCGAGTTGTCTATTCTTTCGGCGTATTCGGAATGAATTTTATTCCAATCAATTTCCTTGTATTGAAAGAAACAATAATGTTCATCCATAATTTTCCATAAGGCTTCAAAATTACCGCGAGGATCGTTCGAAAATGTTTCGATTTTTACACAGGCGGTTAAAAAGAAAAGAAAGAAGATAAAAAATAGAAGGCAAAAGATTAAAACGGGTCTGTCTTCTTGTCTTTTGTCTTTTGTCTTTTGTCTTAATATGTAATTATTCGAAAACATAGCGGTAATTATTATTTTTTTGTTTTCCCGAAACGATAAAAAAGTTATAGGAAAAACCAATATAGAACGTATTTGTAATCAGTCGCGTATCTAAGTCGTTTATCCTTGTCTCGTAAAATGAAAAATGATAAGAGAATCGCAAGGTAAAGTTGTTCAAAGGGATTTCAGCCGATAGCATATTAGAAGCGAAAAAATAATTGTGAAATGAAGCGAAATGGACCAAATTATCGGTAGCGCCCAATCCGATTTCATAATACGATTGGCCGAATTGAGGAGAGTACATCGCTCCAATGAACGGAACATTGAGTTGGTATCTGAAATGAAGCGGTTGCGAACGAATTTGCAATTTGTAATCGGCGATTGCCGACAGACTCAAATTCACGTGCCCCTTTCCGGTTGCCGGATTATTCCCGTTTCGCGTATTGTAAATGACGCCAAACAATCCGCCGCCCTGCATGCCGGCAAAAACCTGCAATTTATTTACCGGTTTGAAACGGCGATATAATCCGTAATCGTATTCGAGAAATCCGGTGTAATAGGAAGCCGTTTCGGGATCATTTTTACTCCAAGAATAATTCAGATTGAAAAGATGTTGTGCCGAAACGTTTCCGTTCATTAATTTCGTATTTTTCATTTGTTCATAATATAATCCGACATTTTCACCCGTATAGTTCAACGGCGACAAGTAGGAATCATAAACGCTGCTTATTCCATAACCTACCATAAAGGCTTTGTATGTTAAGGAACCCGGAACTTCTTGCGACAGACAGAATAACGGAAAAAATGAAACAAAGGACAAAATGCAGAAAGCAAAAATCGTTTGATTTCCACCGCTTGTCTTTTGCCGTCGGAATTGCATTCGCGATCTAAAACAGCCGTTGTTGTCCGGTGATTTCATCTAATATTTCTGTTATGGGCTTATCATCTTCTTCCGGTTCAATATCCGGTTGAGGCGGATTTTCTTCTTCCGGCTCCGGAAACCGCGCCGGTTCGATTTCCCGAATATCGGCTACTTCATAAGTTGTAATCCGTTTCCCTTTGGCTTTGAAACTTTTTACTCCTATAAATTCTTCTACGTCAATAATCAATGGTTCTCGGAATGCCTCTTTTCCTCCGAAAGTGACTTCGAATCGCGGATACACGGTATCGCTCAACAAAATCAAACGGGAAGCGGAATTATCGCCGAGAAAACTTTGCTTCTTATTGTTTGCTTCAAGCAGAAAACGTTTGAGATAGGGGAATCCCTGTTGATCTTCGTCGAACAGCGCTACCGACCATGTTTTGTTGGCATCAAATTTTTCAATGATTTTAATCCCGTCTTGGTAGTGATTTCCCGAATCAAAAGTAGTTGTATAAAATTCGCCGTTTTCATGAATGACTAAAATCAAATCATCGGCAAAAAATTCGCCCAAGAAATTGCCTCTTCCGTCATAATTAAGTCTTAAAATATCGGAATCGAACCACACCAAGCGACCTCCCAATGTCGAACCGCCTTTTTGTTTCAAGGAAATTTTGTGAATTTCCGCTTTGGTCAGGGTAATTCCTTTCGCACTGCGTCCTTTGATTTGTATGCTGCTGAAATCTTTGTCGAAAAGCAACATTTTTTGGCGAGGTTTGGGTTTCAGGATGATTTTCACGGTTTCGGCTTCACCGTTCGGGTTTGCCGAGAAATACAAGATGCGGCTGCCGGCTTTTCCGGTAGTCAAATCGTATTCTTTATCGCGCGTAATTCCCGTAACCGGAAACCGTTTGATAAAATTGGTTCCGTTTTTGCCTTCCCGATATATCACGTTGTAAATGGTACGATTGTCATTGCGCTTGAATACATTGAGGTAAAGCACATTTTTTCCCACGAACATTTTCTCGCTGATTTTGACAATCTTGTATTTACCGTCTTTGTAGAAAATAATCACATCGTCAATATCCGAACAATTGCAAACAAACTCGTCTTTCTTCAAACCGTATCCGATAAAGCCTTCTTCTCGGTTGATATACAGTTTCTCGTTGGCTTCCACCACTTTGGCCGCTTCTATGGTGTCAAAACTACGGATTTCCGTTTTACGCGGATAGTCTTTTCCGTATCTTTCTTTCAGTTTTTGAAACCAATCAATGGCGTAATCAACAATATGTTCGATGTGATTTTCTATTTCTTTGATTTGCGTCCGATAAGAAGCAATCAAATTATCGGCCTTGTCTTTGTTGAATTTAAGGATACGCCCCATCTTGATTTCGAGCAGGCGAAGCAAATCATCGCGGGTGACTTCACGAATGAAATCGGCTTTGAAAGGCTCCAATCGTTTATCCACATGATTCAAAGCGGAATCCATGTCTTTCGCATTTTCAAATTCCGGGTCCTTGTAAATGCGTTCTTCGATAAAAATTTTCTCTAACGAAGCGAAATGAAGACTTTCGAGAAGTTCTCCGCGTTGAATTTCCAATTCTAATTTCAGTAATCGCAACGTATTGTCGGTTACCTCTTTCAATACATCCGAAACCGTCAGAAAATGCGGTTTGTTGTCTTTGATTACGCAGCAATTCGGTGAGATACTGATTTCGCAGTCGGTAAAAGCATACAAAGCGTCAATGGTTTTGTCGGACGAAACTCCTGGCGCCAGATGAATAACGATTTCCACGTTCTTTGCAGTCATATCATCCACTTTCCGGATTTTAATTTTGCCCTTTTCATTGGCTCGCAAAATGGATTCCGTCAGTGTCGAAGTCGTTTTTCCGTATGGAATTTCCATGACGGATAATGTTTTATTATCCACTTTGTTGATTTTGGCGCGGACTTTTACCGAACCGCCCCGTTCTCCGTCGTTATAACGGGCAACATCAATGTATCCGCCGGTTTGAAAATCGGGATACAAAATGAACGATTCCTCTTGGAGGTAAGCGATAGAGGCATCCAATAATTCATTGAAATTATGCGGAAGTATTTTCGACGAAAGTCCGACGGCGATTCCTTCCACTCCTTGCATCAACAACAAAGGAAATTTCACCGGCAAGGTGACCGGTTCTTTGTTGCGTCCATCGTAAGAAAGTTTCCATTCGGTGGTTTTCGGATTAAAAACCACGTCCAAAGCGAATTTCGACAATCGCGCCTCGATGTAACGGGGCGCCGCCGCTCCGTCGCCTGTCAGAATATTTCCCCAGTTTCCTTGACAATCAATCAGTAAATCCTTTTGTCCCAATTGAACAAGCGCATCGCCGATTGAAGCGTCTCCGTGCGGATGAAACTTCATGGTTTCTCCGACAATATTAGCCACTTTATTGTAACGGCCGTCCTCCAAACGTCGCATGGTATGAAGAATCCGGCGTTGCACCGGCTTCAATCCGTCGTTGATATGAGGAACCGCTCGTTCCAGAATAACATAAGAGGCATAGTCCAAGAACCAGTCTTGATACATACCGGAAAGCACATGGCGTGTACCTTCCGTATTTACGGGAACTTTATAGTCGGAATGTTCTTTTTCGAGATTGTTATTTTCAATACCTTCGTCAAAATATTCGGGTGTCATCGGATGCTTTTACTTCAAGTTGCAAAAGTACGGGAATATTTCGAGAAAATCAAATTTCAATTCTCAACTATTTCCGCGTTTTCGCTTTCATGAAACTCAGCTTTACCTTTTACGATTTAAATGATATGCAAATGTAAATATATCTTTGAAGTATGAAAAAATTTTAAAATATATTTCAAAAATCGGTAAAAGATTGTAATTTTGTTGTGAATATCATTTTAAATGATGTTCTTGTAAAGATATAATTACATATAAAAGAGAAAAGTGAATAAAATCAGAATAAAGATTGTCGTTATCAGTATCGTACTATTATGTTTGCTTATATACTTCTTTGAAAATATAAGTAATTATTTTTTTGAAGATAAAAATGCGCCGCGAGGCGAATTAATTAAGGTAATTTTAACGTTTGTTGCAGGAATTATTGCAATCGGTGCGGTATATTACAGCGCAAAACGAGTGCAAGTAATGGAAAAAGGCAATGTAGATACTCGTTTCAAAGATTAGGAATACGTTTTTACGGAGCCATATTAACAAATATATATTTTTATAATGCCACATTAAAAGAAGTAGGTTTTAATGATGAAGCCACATTAACAAATGTATATTTTGATAAAGCCACATTAAACAATGTCAATTTTGAAGGCGCTAAAGTAGAAATAAACCTTTATAGAATGTACTCTTTAGAAAATATGGTTTTTAACGGTTACGATTATAAAGAAATTTCGGATGAAGAAAATTATATTGAATTAACAAAAGAATTAGGCAAGCCGCCGGCTGAAAACCGATAAGCGAAAAAGAGGCTGTCAGACCTCTTTTCAATTCGATTACTTTACGGATTCTAAAATAAGCAAATTGTTTTTAATAGCTATCTCCGGCAAAAGTTGTAGGATTAGCATATCGAAAAGTTTTTGAGAATAAATGAAAATGCTATATCTTTGTATCAATTGGGTATAAATAATAGCTTGTTGTTTTGTGAAAAAAACCGGTTAACTTTGTTGCTTTCTTAAATTTTTACGTATATTTGCATGTTATTCGTAACAAGATAAATAAAATATTAATCAAAAAACAATTTACGATGAGATTTGTATGTGTAGTATGCGGGTATGTTTATGACCCGGCGGAAGGAGATCCCGATAGCGGTATTGTACCGGGAACGGCGTTTGAAGATATTCCCGATGATTGGACTTGTCCGCTTTGCGGAGTAGGCAAAGATCAATTTGAGCCGGAAGAAGAATAAATAAAAATGTACAACAAAAGACCTGTTGCCGAGAATATTTATTACGTCGGAGTCAATGATCGTCAAAAAAGTCTGTTTGAAAATTATTTACCGATACCGGAAGGAATTACTTATAATTCTTATTTGATCATTGATGAAAAAGTTGCGTTGATTGATACGGTAGATATTTCTTTCGCCGATGTTTATTTTGCAAAAATAGACGCCGTTCTTAACGATCGGCCGATTGATTATCTGATTATCAATCACATGGAGCCCGATCATGCCGGAGTCATCGGTTTATTGAAGCAAAAATATCCGATGATTCAAATGGTTGGTAATGCCCGAACTTTTGATATGTTAAACGGCTATTTCGGTATTTCTACCCGATTGCATGAAGTGAAAGAAGGCGGTTCGTTGTCGCTGGGCAAGCGAACGTTAACATTTTATATGGCGCCGATGGTACATTGGCCGGAAGTGATGGTCACTTATGAATCCAAGGATCAAATCTTGTTTTCTGCCGATGCTTTCGGTTCATTCGGAACATTAGACGGCGATTACTTGGATACTTTTATTTCTGCGGACAGATACCGGAACGAATTGCGGCGTTATTATGCCTGCATTGTCGGTAAATACGGTTCTCCGGCACAAGCGCTGTTGAAAAAACTTGCCCTGTTAGAGATTCAAACGATTTGTCCTACACACGGGCCGGTTTGGCGGCAAGAGATAAAGAAAATAATCAATCTGCACGATCAATGGAGCCGGTACGAAGCGGAAGAAGACGGTGTGGTTATCGCTTTCGGTTCGATGTACGGCAACACGCAACAGTTGGCCGAAGCGATTGCGGAAGGGTTGGTTTCCGAAGGAATAAAAAACACAATCATTTACAATGTATCCAAAACGGATACATCGTTTATCCTCTCGGATATTTTCAAATACAAAGGATTGATTATCGGCAGTCCGACTTATATGAACGACATTTATCCGCCGGTGGAAAACCTGCTTTTCGCCATTAAACATCGGGGAATCAAAAATCGTTTATATTCGTGTTTCGGTTCTTTTTCTTGGGCCGGAGCGGCTGTGAAACAGTTAACGGCATTCGCAAATACGATGGGATGGGAATTGGTCGGTACGCCTGTCGAAAACAAACAGGCTGTTTTTTCGGATAAATATCAAGCGGCATTCGAATTGGGACAAACCTTTGCGAACCGGATGATTTCATTGCGATAATCATCCGGCTTCCGGTTTCAACA
>JGI24699J35502_11133934_pt1 | contig 20064 bp, 13 predicted proteins | sample TergutMp193P4_FD_35502 | JGI IMG/M metagenome (IMG submission 35502) | reverse complement strand
ACATTCAAGAGCGTGATGTAAAAATCGGCAGATTGCAGATTTTCAATAATTGGTCGCCTTATTTGGTTGCCGATTATGAAAATACGATATGGATGGGCTTGGAATATTTTTGCAACGAAGGCGACGAACTTTGGAATATGCAGAAAGATGAGTTTATAAAAATGGCGATAGATGAGTTGGTAAAAATTGATATAATTGAGGAGGAAGATGTTTTAGACGCTGTTCAAGTGAAAATAAAAAAAACATATCCTTCTTATTTTGGTTCATATTATGAACTTGATAAAGTTATTTCTTTTTTAGATAAAATAGAAAATTTGTTTTGTTTGGGAAGAAACGGGCAGCATCGCTACAATAATATGGATCATTCTATGCTTACTGCAATTGAGGCGGTACGGAACATAAAAGAAAGTAAATTGACAAAAGAAAATATCTGGGCTGTGAATACTGAAGAGGAATACCATGAAGTTAAAAAATAATTGGCTTAGCAGTAAAAGCTCAAAAAATATAGATTTTTTCATATTAGGAGGTATATTATTATTTTGCTTAGTTTATAGGATTGTTTATTTCGGCTTTATTAATAATGATACACTACATTACAGTTTTGATAGTATAACATACTTCACTTCCAGCATATTTGATTTATATAGAACGCCCGTTTATCCGCTCATAATTAAACTCTTTGAAAGTATTTCAAAAGATAATTTTCTTTACTATTTAGTTTATTTCCAACAATTTCTTTCCTTTTTGTCAATTATACCGGTATTTTATTTATTAAGAAATACATTAAAAAATAGAGGGATAATTATTATAACAACATTAGTTTATGCCTGTATTCCTCATTTAATAGATCTAAATATATGTATACTTACGGAATGTTTAAGTATTGTTGGTTCTACATTCATTTTGTTTTTATTTTCATATTATATAAAAAAGCCTCAAAAAAGCATTGCTTTTTGTTTGGGATTTTTTCCTTTCATCTTAATTATGTTAAAACCTGCATATTTAATAATGCTATGTCTAATGTTTCTTTTTTTTACCGGTCGATTTATTTTCTGTAAAAACGAAAAAAGAATATTACATTGGGGGATGATAGGATTGTTTATTGCAATTTTAGGCGTTTGGGGTTATTGTGAGATGAATAAAAGAACCAACGGAGAATTTACATTAACTAAAGTCTCATTATTTAATTCATTAGAAAATACTGTTATTAGTGGAGCATACAAATATGGAGGGGATGAAGAATTAATATCATTAATTGACAGTACAAAACAAGAACATATTGTTATTACGGCTTCTCTACTAAATAATGAATGGATAGATTATTACAAAATTCAAAATGAGAAATTCCCGAAAAATCTTATTCGGACTTCGAATATAGAATTTTGTCTAAATATTCCTGATACTGAGAATTATTCATACGCAAGGTTAAATAGGTTCGTAAAAGAGTCTCAACATACGAAATTATATTTTGAATATATTAGTATGCGATTGATAAAAATATTTTTATCGTATAAGCTGTTGCCGTTGTCTTTTATAATTCTTTTTGAATTAATAATGATGCTTCTATTATTTTTAAAGCATAAAAAAATACTATGGATGCTGTCTTTTTGTATATTGTTTATAATAGGTCAATTAATTACCATAGCAATTGGAGGACTTGATGATTGGAGACGATTAATACTTCCTACTTATCCCTTTATCATATTGGTTTTTTCTTTATTTATAGATATGATATGGTCTTGCAGGAAAAAACTTATTGAAGTAATTTATGATTATGATTGATTTAAAGAAAATATTTTTACAAAATACCGACAATACTTTTTTACAACTATTTCGCTACACTTTCGTAGGAGGAATAGCTTTTATTGCTGATTTTGGTTTGCTTTATATATTGACGGAATACATACATTTTCATTATTTGTTATCCGCGACTTTATCTTTTATTGTCGGACTTATTATCAATTATTCATTAAGTAAATTATGGGTATTTTCGAGCAATACGATAAAAAAACGATGGGTAGAGTTTATCGTATTTTCATTAATCGGAATTGTTGGATTAGGACTTAATAACTTGTTTTTGTGGATATTTACAGATTATTGTTCTATCTATTACATGTGGTCAAAAATATTAACTACAGTGATTGTTTTCTTTTGGAACTTTTTGGCTCGGAAATTTATTTTGTTTAATAAGTTGCCAATACAAAATAAACAAGGGATATAAATTTAACGATTATGTGGCAGGAAATTATAACTTACAGCATCGGAGTTCTTGTAGCTATTTATATTTGCATCAAACTTTATCGTTCTTTTTGCAGCAAAAAGAAAAGCGTTAGCCCTTGCGACAATTGCTCCGGTTGTATATTAAAAGAAGATAAAAGGGGAAAAAAATAGAGACGCGACGACCGCGTCTCTATTTTTTTTGTTTCATTTATTCAACCACCTCACATAAGCGAAATCCATACGATGCGGAAGGTCTTTATTTTCAGGGAAAATTCGTAATCCACATTTGAATGCTCCAGCTTCGGATGCTTTCAAATCAAGCGAGTAATACACCTTCGTATCCTCTGTCTTAACCCTATTTAAAGTATATACTTTAATTACTACATCATCGTTTGGCGGCAGGTCAGCAGGCAACCGTACTAATTCTGCGCCAATATCTCCTTTAATGGCATGTTTATCCAGCACTAACGAAATTTTTATGATATCTCCTACCTCGATTTTTCCATTAATCAATTTTTCATAATAATCAAAATCAATCACTTCTATCGAATCCCAATTGGAAGCCATATTTTCTTTCCATAGCACTATTTCCTTTGCTTTGGCAAAAGAATTTTCCGTCAATTCTTTAGAACGAGCGGCCAATTTGTTGTAAAACCGGTCGATATAATCGTCAAACATACGCTTTGTCGTATAATAAGGCGCAATTTGAGCAATGGAATTTTTAATGTACTGAATCCATTCTGGAGAATAACCTTTACTGTTTTTAGCATAATACAATGGTATAATTTCATTTTCCAACATGGAATAGATAGTAGCTGCATCTAATTGATCCTGAAATTGCTGATTATCATAAGTCCTTTTCTCGGTCAATGCCCAGCCGGCACCTTCACGATAGCCTTCATACCACCAACCGTCTAAGACAGAGAAGTTCAAAACTCCGTTCATTTCCGCTTTTTCACCGGAAGTTCCTGATGCCTCCAATGGACGCGTCGGAGTGTTCAACCAAATATCTACTCCGGAAATCAATCGTTTTGCTAACCGCATATCGTAATTTTCGAGGAATATAATTTTTCCCAAAAATTCGGGACGACGGGATATTTCAACAATATGCTTTATCAAGCCTTGCCCGCCTCCGTCGGCCGGATGCGCTTTGCCGGTAAAAATAATCTGAACCGGATAGTTAGGATTATTTACAATTTTTTCTAACCTGTCCAAATCAGTAAACAACAGGTGGGCGCGTTTGTATGTCGCAAAACGACGACCGAAGCCAATCAATAAAGCATTTGGATTAATTTTTTCAAGTATGGATATTACCTTCGACGGATCGCCCTGATTTTTCAACCAATTATCCTTAAAGGTTTCACGTATGTAATTCACTAAGCGTTTTTTGAGCGTCATTCTAACTTGCCAGACTTCCTCATCAGGCACCAAGAAAATCTTTTCCCATATTTTGGAATTAGATTGATCCTTGTAAAAATTGGCATTGAAATGCTTTTCATAAAAACGCCGCCACTCCGAAGCTGCCCAAGTCGGCATGTGAACGCCATTAGTAACATATCCCACATGTAATTCCGAAGGAAAATAACCTTTCCATAGAGGAGCAAACATTTTCTTGGAAACTTCGCCATGCAAAAAGCTGACGCCGTTCGCTTCCTGACAGGTATTCAAAGCAAAAACGCTCATACAAAATTTTTCATTGCTTCCCGGATTGGTACGTCCCATATCCATAAAATCCTGCCATGAAATTCCTAATAAATCAGGATATTGCCCCATGTATTTTTTGAGCAACGGTTCTTCAAAATAGTCATGTCCCGCAGGAACAGGCGTATGGCAAGTATATAAAGCGGAAGCTCTTACTATTTCCATCGCTTCGTTGAAATTCAAATTATCGTTCTCAATATAATTAACTAAACGTTGAACATTGATGAATGCTGCATGCCCTTCGTTACAGTGATAAATCTGCTTTTTAATTCCTAACTTATTCAAGAGCAATATTCCGCCGATTCCAAGTAAATATTCCTGTTTGAGGCGGTTTTCATTATCTCCTCCATACAGTTTGTGCGTAATGCTACGATCCCAATCGCTGTTCAAATCTAAATCCGTATCCAAAAGATACAAATTAATTCTTCCTACATTTACTTTCCAGACATTAGCATAAACGAGAAAATTATTATAAGGAATCTCTAATATTACCGGTTTTCCGGACAAATCCATCAGTTGTTTGATAGGTAGTTGGTCAAAAAACTGAGGTTCATAGTTGGCAATTTGCTGACCGTCCATCGACAAAGTTTGCGTAAAATATCCATAGCGATACAAAAAGCCAACAGCCGTCAAATCAATATTCATGTCGCTGGCTTCTTTGATATAATCGCCGGCAAGAACTCCCAAGCCCCCTGAATATATTTTCAGAATATTAGATAATCCATATTCCATACTGAAATATGCAATTGAAGGAATATCTTTTCTAACCGGCTCTTCCATATATGCTTTAAATTTTGCATACAATTGTCTGATGTTATTCATCAATGCATCGTCTTCTGTGATAGCTTGCAAGCGGCTTTGAGAAAGTTGATACAATAATAACACCGGATTTCCTTCCGTTTTAGTCCAGAGGTCTTTATCTATAGCGGAAAATAATTCTCTTGCTTCATAACTCCATACCCACCATAAATTATGAGCGATTTCATCAAGGATTTTCAATTCCTGAGGCATTTTTGAATGAATGTTACCTTCAATCCAAACGGGTTCATTTGCGTAATTCGTCTTAATCTTCATAATTTTATTCTTTTATTTTTTATCCTTTTCTGTTTATTTTCAAATGCAATTGTATATGCTTTTAGATAGTATTCGATGAAATGCTGCCAATCTGCTTTTTGCGACAAAGTCTGCGCTCTTTCCCGAATAACGTTAATTTGTTCCGGCGATAATCCGGAGTAAGTAATAATACTCTCTTTTATTTTTTCTGCCACTTCAAAATAGTTTGTATCAGTGCGCTCTACAATTTCCACGCCATGATCCAGATCTTCTCCTTCTGCCCCTTCCGATTTCGCCCATAATCCAAAACCCGCCAAGTTTGTGGTAATGGTTGGGACGCCGAATGCAATACTTTCCAGAGGCGTATATCCCCAAGGCTCATAATAAGAAGGAAATACAGTTAAATCCAATCCAATAAGCAAATCGTAATAAGAAAGGTTGAATATTCCGTCATTCCCATTTAAATAAGATGGAACGAATATTAATTTCGTAGAATATATATTTTGATTGGTAAAATCCAGATAGCATAAATAGCGGCAAACTTTATCTTCTTCCGGAAGATTCAAGTCATGCGTATAATAGGGATTCGACAAAGGTGATTTAGAAATCTTTGTTTTTCTTAGCCTGTTTTGCAAATCGGTTCGCGGACCTTTTATCCAAGCAGGAACTAAGATATAAGCAATGATAGTTTTTGAAGGATTTGCCAAGCGAACCCGATTCATCGCTTCAATAAAAACGTCGATTCCTTTATTTTTATATTCATAGCGGCCGCTAATCGCTACCAGCATAGCATCGTCCGGGATGCATTCGCCGGTTAGTTGGCTTGCCGTCCGAATCAGCGTTTCACGAGCTATTTTCCGCTTAACAACCGATTCATCTCCAGAAGGCACAAAGTTAAACTCAAATCCGTTGGGAGTCACAATATCGGGACGCTTTCCCAACAACTGGCAACATTCAGTGGCGGTTAATTCGCTGACGGTAGTAAAACAATCCACATGCAGAGCGGTCTGTTTTTCAAGCGAATGTTTGGCTTCCATATTTAGTTCCCGCGCCATTTGATCACCGTTATAATTCGATAACTGATCATATAAAGGTTTGTCATTTCCGCAAATTGAACGACCTATGGACGTTGCATGCGTTGTAAAAACCGTAGCGATAGCTGGAACTTTATCTTGTAAATAAAGTGCAGCCATTCCCAACATCCATTCGTTAAGATGGGCAATTACATTTTTATCGGATAGTTGCAAATAGCAGTAAAGACTTTCGATGACTAATCCTGCAGCATAAGCAAACATACATGATTCGTCGTAGTCGCCATAAGCAGATATCGAATCAACGCCGAATTTCTTCCACATTTCGAAAAAAAGCGTATTTTTTATCTTATAATAAGATTGAAAATCAACCAGAACAACAATTGGGCTACCGGGAATATTCCATCGTCCGACCCGCACATTCAGGTTTTCTTTTTCGCAGGCTTGTTTTTTCCAGCCTTTCAACAAGTTTTTATCTTCAATAAAATCGGGATTGTCGGATTCTTTCCATAAATCAGGACCTATAAAAATAATTCTATCGGGGAAAAGTGTTTGAAGAGTTTTTGCTCTTGTGGATAATACAGTGTAGATTCCTCCAACTTTATTACAAACCTCCCATCCAGATTCAAAGATATAATCTGGAGTTATTTGCTTTGTTTTTGCCATATACTTTTAACCAAACTGAGGGACAAAGGTAGTATTTATTTCCTAAAAATAACTACATTTGCAAAAAATATGAGACTGTTTTAAAAAGGGATCCCGCGTCAAGCGCAGGATGACAATTTTTTTTGAGGCAGCCTATCAACAAGATAACGAATACGAATGCGAAAATTATCTCTCTTTTTTCTTAAGCTGTTTGGCTGGAATTATGTGTTACCAGTTGAAATTCCGGATAAAAGCGTACTTTGCGTAGCGCCTCATACCAGCAATTGGGATTTTATAATTGGAATGTTTTTTTATAGATCAATCGGCGGTAAGCCACATGTTTTGATGAAAAAAGAATGGTTTTTCTTTCCTTTGAATTATATTTTGAAATCAATGGGTGCTCTTCCGGTCGATAGGAAAAAAAGGACTTCAATTTCCGACCAAATGGTGGAACTGTTTCATTCTAAGAATCATTTCCAATTGGCTATTTCTCCGGAGGGTACGAGAAGAAAAAATGTACAGTGGAAAACCGGTTTTTATTATATTGCTTTGAATGCCGGCGTTCCGATTACTTTGGCTTATATTGATTATTCAAAGAAAGAGGTTGGCGTCAAAAAAATTTTTTATCCGACAGGAGACGTCAAGAGCGATATTGAAGAAATAAAGAATTATTATAAAGATGTGCATGCAAAACATCCGAAAAGATTTGCAATTAAATAAATGAATGATTTAAGAATTAGCCTTATCCAAGCAGGCATCTTCTGGGAAGATAAAGACCGGAACATTGAGCAATATGGAAATCTTCTGAAAAAGCTTTCCGGAGAAAGTGATTTAGCCGTTCTTCCGGAAATGTTTTCTACCGGGTTTTCAATGCAAATTTCGCATTTAGCGGAAACAAATGAAGGAAAAACCATTCAAGCCGTTCGCTTCTGGGCGAAAGAATATAATTTAGCCGTATGTGGAAGTTTTTTGGCAAAAGACGACTCCGAACGACTTTTCAATCGAGCTTTCTTTATTACACCGGATGGAAATGAATGGTATTATGATAAACGTCATCTTTTCCGTATGGGTGCCGAACATCAACAGTTTACAGCTGGCAACCGGATCGTGATTGTTCCTTATAAAGGTTGGAATATCCGGATTATAGTTTGTTACGACTTGAGATTTCCGGTCTGGGTCAGAAACCGTAAAAACGAATATGATTTATTAATTTGTACGGCTAATTGGCCTACCGTCCGAATGCACGTATGGCAAACACTATTGACTGCACGCGCTATGGAAAATCAATCATACGTTTGCGGAGTCAATCGAATCGGAATAGACGGGCTTTCTGCCGAACATGAAGGAGATTCTGTTTTGATTGATTTCAAAGGCGATCGGATTCTGGAAACTATCCCCAATGAAGAATCGATAGTTACAGGCGTTATTCGGAAAGATTTATTGGAAAATTTCCGCAAAAAATTTCCGGCATGGATGGATGCAGACGATTTTGAGATTCTGTGAAATCATATATTATTTTCACATAAAAAACACAGATTACAGCTATTTTTATTACTTTTGTCGATTATTTTTGAAACGACAAAAAAATGAATATTTCCTATAATTGGTTAAAAGATTATCTTGATTTTTCTTTAAATCCCGCAGAGACTGCGGAAGTATTAACATCTATCGGATTGGAAACGGGAAGTGTTGAAGAAATAGAAGCCGTCAGGGGAGGACTGAAAGGCTTAGTAGTCGGCGAAGTCCTGACTTGTGAAGCGCATCCTGATTCCGACCATTTGCATGTTACTACTGTTGATTTAGGCGATGGAGAGCCACAACAGATTGTTTGCGGAGCACCTAACGTAGCGGCAGGACAAAAAGTGATCGTTGCTGTGATTGGTGCCAAACTCTATTCCGGAGATGAAACGTTTACCATTAAAAAATCAAAAATCAGAGGTGTAGAATCACATGGCATGATTTGTGCCGAAGATGAAATCGGTATTGGAACTAACCATTCGGGAATCATCGTTCTGCCGCCGGAAGCCAAAGTTGGAACGCCTGCTGCCGAATACTACCATTTATCAAGCGATTATGTATTGGAAACGGATATTACACCTAACCGCATCGACGCTGCTTCTCATTACGGAGTCGCCCGCGACTTGGCTGCTTATTTGAAAGTAAATAAAAATTCGCCCTCTTCGCTGAAAAAACCTCCCGTTGATGCGTTCAAAATCGACGACCACTCTCCTGCTGTAATCGTTGAAGTAGAGAATACGGAGGCTTGTCCCCGTTATTCCGGACTTACTATCAAAAATATTATGGTAAACGAAAGTCCCGATTGGCTGAAAAGACGGTTGGAAACCATCGGCGTTCGCCCAATTAATAACGTAGTTGATGTAACCAATTATATATTGCATGAAACAGGCCAACCGCTCCACGCTTTTGACCTGAAAGAAATCGTTGATAACAAAGTCATTGTCAAAACGCTTCCCGAAGGAACTTCGTTTGTCACATTGGACGGAATTGAAAGAAAACTGTCGGCAAACGATTTAATGATTTGTAATCAAACTGGCGGAATGTGTATCGCAGGCGTTTTCGGAGGTCTCCAGTCGGGAGTCACGGAATCGACAACCGATGTCTTTTTGGAATCAGCTTATTTCAATCCTACATGGATTCGCAAAACCGCTCGTCGTCACGGATTAAATACCGATGCTTCGTTTCGTTTTGAACGCGGCGCCGACCCGAATAATACCTTATATGTCCTGAAACGCGCAGCTTTATTGATTCAGGAAGTCGCCGGCGGAAAAGTTACTGGAGCAATTCAAGATGTTTATCCTAATCCCATTCCCAATGCGCATATTGAACTGAAATTGCAAAAAGTATGCGACGTGGCGGGAAAATTAATTCCGGACGAAACTATTGAGGTCATTCTTAAAAATCTGGAAATTCGTATTGTTGATAAAAAAGACGGCGTATGGCAATTGGATATTCCGACCTACAGGGTCGATGTAACCCGAGATGTCGATGTAATTGAAGATATTTTACGCATCTATGGTTACAATAACATTGAAATCGGCGACGAATTAAAATCCAATCTTTCGTATCAAACCCCTACAGACGTCAGCTACAAACTGCAAAATCTGATTTCCGAACAATTAACCGGTTATGGATTTAGCGAAATTATGAATAATTCGCTGACGTCGAGTGTCTATTACGAATCATTGACTGTTTTTCCGATAACGCAATGTGTCAAATTGAAAAACCCGTTAAGCGCCGAGTTGGATGTGATGCGTCAAACCTTGCTTTTCGGCGGATTAGCAAACATAGAATATAATCGCAACCATAAAAATCCGGATTTACATTTGTATGAATTTGGAAATGTTTATTCTTATCATCAGAATAAACAAAACGAAAATGATAGCTTGTCGGCAATAAACGAAGAATTTCGCCTTGCGTTGTGGTTAACTGGAAATACAGTTAGCAACAGCTGGCTTCGTCCTAACGAAAAAACTTCGGTTTACGAACTGAAGGCACATGTTGAAAACATCCTTTTGCGATTAGGCATTCCGGCTAAAAAAGTACAATACAAATCGTTTGAAGATGAAATATATTCTTCGGCTTTAGCTATTCTAAACCCTTCCGGGAAAAATCTGGGCGTTTTGGGTATTTTGCAAAAAACATTATGCAAAAAATTCGATATTCCGGTTGATGTATATTATTCCGAATTGAAGTGGGGGGAATTGATGAAAGAACATTTCAAAACAGAGGCAACTTATTCTGAAATACCCCGATTTCCTGCTGTGCGCAGAGATTTAGCGCTGTTGGTAGATCAAAACGTTCCTTTTGCCGAAATTGAAAAAATCGCTTACCAAACCGACAAAAAATTATTAAAAGAAGTAAATTTGTTCGATGTTTACGAAGGGAAAAATCTGCCGGAAGGAAAAAAATCATACGCAGTAAGCTTTACTTTGCAGGATGAAGAAAAAACATTGAATGATAAACAGATCGAATCTATTATGTCGAGAATACAAAAAAGTTTGGAAGAAAAATTAAACGCAACACTTAGATAACAATTACGAATTATGAATTATTTGAATAGCTCTCATTTAATTCATAATTTATAATTCATAATTAAACAACATGGGAAGAGCATTTGAATATAGAAAAGCGACAAAGCTGAAAAGATGGGGCAATATGGCCCGCGTATTTACCAAATTAGGTAAACAAATTACAATTGCTGCCAAAGAAGGCGGTTCCGACCCCGATACCAATCCGCGTTTGCGTGTCTTAATTCAACAGTCGAAGAAAGAAAATATGCCGAAAGAGAATGTGGAAAGAGCGATAAAAAAAGCGACTTCCAAAGATGCGGCGGATTACAAAGAGATTATATACGAAGGATATGGTCCGCATGGAATTGCAATTCTGGTGGAAACCGCTACGGACAACAATATGCGCACGGTAGCTAATATCCGCAGTTATTTCAATAAATACGGAGGTTCATTAGGAACAAGCGGAAGTTTGCAATTTCTTTTCGACCATAAATGCGTATTCAAAATCACGCCGAAAGAAGGCGTTGATTTGGAAGAATTGGAGTTGGAGTTGATTGATTTCGGCGTAGAAGAAATAGAATATGATGAAGAAGAGAATGTGATTTTGCTTTATGGGGAATTTCATTCCTACGCGGCCATTCAGAAATATCTGGAAGATAACGGATATGAAATTCATAGCGCGGAATTTGAATGGATTCCAAACGATTATAAAGAAGTTACCGATGAACAACGGCTTGTTGTGGAAAAACTGCTGGATAAATTTGAAGAAGACGAAGACGTTCAGAATGTTTTCCATAACATGAAGTAAAATGATTGATGCTCTTATACGGCAGAACCGAGCTTTTGCCGTTTACCGGCTTCCGGGCGAAAACCGACTTCATTTTATAGGACAAACCGATGGAAATGTTAAGATTCTACCTGCAATAGAATCGTTGAATGAACAAAGTGGATTTGTTATAGCGCCTTTCCACGTATCGAAAGCCTGCCCGATTATTTTAATAGAAGCAGCAGAAGAACGCATTTTTGAAATACCGAATGTTGTTGCCGAAAGCAGAGGAAATGATAATATCAGGGAAGAACCTCCTTACGATTATCGGCTGCGGTTTAAGACATTTTCCCAAGCGCTTGCAAATAAAGAATTTGAAAAATTAGTTTTATCTCATTGTTTGACTATTCGGCGGAAATCTGGATTTTCTCCCGAAAATGTTTTTTACAGAGCTTGTAAACGATACATTCGTTCTTATGTATATTTGTTTCATACTCCGCAAACTGGAACATGGATAGGAAGTACGCCTGAAGTTTTGTTGTCGGGCAAAGGCAATGAATGGCATACGGCTGCATTAGCCGGTACTCAACCGATTTTGAATGGAAAATTGCCTGAAACATGGGATGAAAAAAAACGGGAAGAACAACAATTAGTTACCGACTATATCTGCGATTGCTTGCTTTCATTTAATATTTACCCAGAAGAAAAAGGTCCTTACACCGTGCAAGCCGGTGAACTGGTTCATTTGAAAACTGATTTCCGATTTTCGTTATTCGGTAATCAGAATTTAGGTAAATTGCTTACCACATTACATCCTACACCTGCTGTCTGCGGACTTCCTAAAGAAAAAGCGTTCCGTTTTATCAACGAAAACGAAGGATATGACCGCCGATATTATTCAGGATTTATCGGTCGGCTAAATCTTGACGAACAAACCGATTTGTACGTCAATCTTCGTTGTATGCAAATAGAAGACAGCCATTTGTTGCTTTATGCCGGAGGCGGATTACTTGCTTCGTCAGATTTAACGGAAGAATGGATAGAAATTGAAGATAAATTACTTACTATGTTTCGTATCATTGAATAAAATGTAAGTAATGATATATTTATAATAATTTTTGAAATTTTTTATTGTCTATTGAAAAATTTCTCTTATCTTTGCAATAAGAAAATTGAATAACCTTTGGTCGTAAGAGCGGTGTATGCCGGTGCGTAAATCCAAAGGTTTTTTTATTGCTCTATGGTGGTGATACAATATTGTATTTTCTTACTTTCATCGCTGCGTACAACACCAACTATCATTTTAATATTCTCAAAATAAGGTTTGAATGCATCTGTTTGTAAGTTCATAATTATCATCTCTTTATACCTACGTTGATTTTCAATTTCCTTTTTGGGTTTGTCCCTTTTTACTTCAACGGCATATTGTAGCACGTCATCGAAAGCACACATGGCTATTGTATATTTATAATTTCTTGCTGCCTTTTGTACCGTTTCCGAAATGCCTTCAAAGCGAATTAGAATATTACTTTTCAAAGCAATGTTGTATCGTTTCTTTGTATTGTTTTTCGCTTGCCATTTTCCATAGATAGACCAAATAATTTGCTCACGTATTTTAAAATTTTTCTTGTTGTTAGCTTTTGGAATCGTGTAGTCGAGAATGTAGATATTATCAGCATCTTCCTCTATTTTGAATGGGGGTATTTTGTCTGCATTATTATTCATTTTGCTACACCTTTTATTGTGATTTTTTTGCAAAATTAGTGATTTTTTTTTGCATTTTTTCTTTAATTTTAAAGTTAAAATATAATTTTTGTTTTATAAGAATATATGAAATATCATCTGAATTATTTTGCATTCCAATCGAAATTCCAATTTTACTCTTTTATTTGCTTCTTTTTTGACATATAAATGGTGTAAATCAAAAATAAATATGTAAATTTGGCGTATAATAACATTATGGATTCACCTCGTAAAATATGAGAATTAGTGTAAATTACATAAAATGTATTCCGAGAAAAAAAATATACTTCAATTAGTAGCCTTACTGGAAGCGCACGGAATCAATCAAGCGGTTTTGTGTCCCGGAAGCCGCAACTCTCCCATTGTGCAAACCATAGCAAATAATCCTTTTTTCTCTTGTCATGCCATAACAGACGAACGAAGCGCCGGTTTTTTCGGAATAGGTTTGGCATTGCAAAGCAATCGGCCGGTGGTAGTCTGTTGCACTTCGGGTACTGCTTTGTTGAATCTTCATCCAGCTGTGGCTGAAGCTTTTTATCAACAAATACCTTTAATCATTATTTCTGCCGACAGACCCGCTGCTTGGATAGGACAAACCGACGGTCAAACGATTCCTCAACCGGAGGTATTTCGTTCTTTGGTGAAAAAGTCGGTACATTTGCCGGAAATACAAAACGAAGAGGACGAATGGTATTGCAATCGTATGATTAACGAAGCGCTTCTCGAATTAGACCATCACGGAAAAGGTCCCGTACATATCAATGTTCCCGTTTCCGAGCCTTTGTTCCGGCTTACTATCGAAAAATTACCAAATGTACGGGTTATTAAGCGTTACCAATCTTCCGACTTCAATTATGAAAATGAGGATGAGTGGACAACTCTCCTGAACGCGTACAGCCGTTGCATGTTGGTTGCCGGGCAAATGCCGCCGAATTGTCCATTAGATGCAGCAGCAGGAGGAGCACTGAACAAGCGTTTCGCACTATTTGTTGAACACATCGGTAACCTAAATTCTTTTGTACCTGCTATTCGAAACATCGACACTCTTTTATCCGCTTTACCCGAAGAACGGCAGAAAGAGCTGCATCCGGAACTGCTTATCACCTACGGCGGAAATATTGTATCCAAACGTTTAAAGCAATTCCTTCGGACGTATCCTCCTAAAATTCATTGGCATATATCGGAAGGTGGCGAAATCATTGATTTATTCGGTGCGTTAACAACTGTTATAGAAACAGAACCCTATTCATTTTTGCAAAAAATAGCTGCTTTGCCTGTTCCTATGACGACTTATCCTCTTCTGTGGAAAAAACTTTCCGATAAAATCCCGGAACCGAAACTTCCCTATTCCGAACCGGCAATTATCGGCGATTTACTGAAGAAACTGCCGGCGTCATCGGTATTGCATCTCGGCAACAGTTCGCCAGTGAGATATGCTCAATTGTTTTCTATTCCAAATAATATTGATATTTTATGTAATCGGGGAACTTCCGGAATCGAAGGTTCCTTATCCACAGCAGTAGGATACGCCTCGGCTTCCGATAAACTTAATTTTGTGGTAATCGGCGACCTCAGTTTCTTTTTCGATATGAACGCCCTCTGGAATGGACACATCGGAAGCAACATACGTATCTTGTTACTCAATAACAGAGGTGGAGAAATATTCCAAACGCTTCCCGGTTTGAAGATGACGGAACAGATGCGCCAATTCGTTGCCGGAACACATACAGCATCAGCCAAAGGTTGGGCAATCGAACGTGGATTCCACTATTCCGCTATACATAACAACAGTGAATGGAATGAAGTCCTGCCTGTTTTCACTCAGTCCGAAATAACAACTCAACCGTTGTTCTTGGAAGTATTTACCGAACAATCGGAAGATATCCGGCTTTTGAACGAGTATTATAAATCGTTGAAAAAAACTTAATACTTATGTCAGTACGGGCATAGCACAACGAAGACCTGCAAATCAACTTATAATAAAATAACAAATAATCCGTTATTATTTAAATAACCCTTAATATTATATAAAATTATGAATCTATTTAATACCACCAACAATCATTCCCCAAAAATCTTTATAACCGGATTTGTTTTATTGATAACAATGTGGTTTCTATTGCCATGTAATCTCTTTTCAACGCCGCTGACTATTAGTTTTAAGCAACAAAAAAACGGAGTGTGCCTATCTTGGCCAAAAGTTGATGGAGTGGGGGGATATAATTTGTATCGTTCGGACAGCAGGTTCGGCAATTATGAATTGATTAACACATCGCCCATCAAAAAAACCGATTTTTCGGATAATAATGGTAAGTATGCATATTACAAGATAGCTCCTATAATTGCAGGAAAGGAAGGGGAATTATCTGCTCCCCAATCGCTTGAATTAGAATTGTTCGGTAATAATACCTACATTTTCAGTCCAAACGATTCGAGGGAAAATATGAAACAGATTATCAACTCGATAAGCACAGAAATGGCTGACGGTCGGATTTCCCAATTCACCAATAAGCGCGTAGCATTTTTGTTCAAGCCGGGCAATTATGATTGGCTGCAGTTCGAAAACGGCTTCTATATGCACGTGGCAGGACTTGGTAAACTTCCTGTCGAGACAAAAATAGACAAAGTATATGTTACTACCGACTGGTTGAGAAATAAAAACGCTACATGCAATTTTTGGCGTACGATAGAAAATGTTTCACTTCTTAATAAAGACGGAGAGACGCTTATATACGGCATTTCACAAGCGGCTCCTATCCGCCGGATGATGATAAATGGCGATATAAATCTGGATATGGGTGGCTGGTCAAGTGGGGGATTTTTGGCTAATTCGGTGATAACAGGTGCTGCGGGCTCTCCTACGCAACAGCAGTTTTTTATTCGTAACAACGAAACAAATTTTAAAGGAGTTAACTGGAATTTAGTATCACTTGGGAATAAAGGCGATATAGAAATGAGAGACAACCGCACCATTATCAATACTACGCCGGTGATATACGAAAAACCGTTCCTGTTTTTTGAGAACGGAGACTATTTCGTATTCGTTCCCGGACGTATTGAAAATGCTGTCGGAGTTTCTTGGAATAATGGAAAACCGGAAAGCGGCAGGGTCATTTCATTAAGCAATTTTTATATTGCACGCGATGACAAGGATAATGCAAAAACAATCAACGCAGCGCTTGCCGACGGCAAACATATCCTGTTCACGCCCGGAATATACAATGTTTCAGAAGCCATAGAGATAACGAAAACCAATACGGTCGTTTTAGGGCTTGGTTCAGCAACCATTCACCCTACGAATGGGAACAATGGTATGTGTGTTGCAGACGTTGAAGGCGTACGAATTGCCGGTCTTATTTTCGATGCGGGGCAGGGATTGAATACGAATACCAATACCGAAGGTTCGGAAGTTTTACTTCAAGTAGGCACGAGAGGTTCAAAAAAAGACCTTTCCGAAAATCCGATTGTACTCAGCGACCTTTTCTTCAGAGTAGGAGGAGTAGATACTCCGCTTCCGTGCAAAGCCGACATATCGCTTGAGATAAATGCCAATTCTACCATTGGCGACCATTTTTGGATATGGCGAGCCGACCACGGCAGTCAAGTTGGTTGGAATCTCAATAAAGCAGATTATGGATTGATAGTAAATGGTGACGATGTAACGATTTACGGCTTGTTTGTTGAGCATTACCAAAAATATGATACATATTGGAAAGGTGAAAACGGGCGTATGTATTTCTATCAAAATGAGAAGGCATACGATGTTCCAACACAGGAAGACTGGGTCGGTACTGATGGAAATCATAACGGCTGGGCAGCATACCGCGTGGCGGACAATGTGAAAAAGCATGAAGCGTATGGCGTAGGCGTTTACAGCGTGTTCATAAAGACAAAGGATTTCGTGTTGCTTGAGAATGCTATTGTTACTCCACAGAAAGGCGATATTACAATCCATTATCCGTTTACAGTGAATTTGTCGAATAACGGAGGAATCGAACACATTATTAATGGTGTCGGAGGTCCACACACAAGTAAGGAATCGAACAGAGGTTCGCTTTTGACTCTGCCGGAATCGTTTAATAATATATGGAGAAGTGAAAGAGACGATAAACACTGATAATACAATTATTTAAATAAAAACTAAAGGTTATTTATGACAAAACTTCAAGAATATATAAGATTCTTAAATAAAACAATATGATTAATCACAATTCGCAAGAATGGGGAAGTTGTTGGAATTTGACAAAATGATGTTGCCTGTTAATAATAATAATCAAAAAAATTGTTAGAATGAATAATTTTTATTATCTTTGCCAAAAACTTTTTAATTTGTATGTAAATCCTTAAAATTTTAAAAATATGAAAGCATTAAAAAGAATTTGTTTGTTGATGACCGTTTTAGCATTATTGTGCAGTTGTAGCAAAGATAATAGCGAACCGGAAGCGGATACCGGTCCCTATAGATATAATTTAAGATTGAGTGTTCAAGACGTTTCTGGAAATGATTTGGTGAAAGGAATTGGATATGATGAACGTGTAGATCCTGATTTATATACATTGGAAGTTGTTTTTCCGGATCGCATTCAGGATCAAATTCAACGTTATATCCAATTTGTTAATGAAAGTATTATTAATAAGACTCTTATTCTGGATGATAATAATGACTGGTTTGATTATTATCCAGCAATTCCTATGATTGTTTGTAGAGATAGAGATGATTATGATGATGGATATTATCATCTGGGACTTGGTTGTATGAGTGATGTTTTTGATGATTCATACGAAAGGTTACCCATAGCGGAAAAAATCACTTTCAAATTACGATGCCCATATATTTTTGGTGATAATGTTGAACATGATATTGTTACCTATTGGTATAACAATCCGGAGATTTCCTATGTCATTTTTTGTAGCCGAGTAGAGATAGAAAATAAAGTATATACTCCCCAACTTTTATCTTGCAGACCGGATAATAGTCCAACGATATCAGATGTTACAATAATACTGGGAGACGATTGATATAATTCAAACTGTTTAATCACTTGGATAAAGTAATGAAATTCTGGAATGAAAAATTTAATGACCTGCATGGCTGTCTTAACCATGCTTTTAACAACGCAATGTACTTTTTCTCCGAAAAAATTCATAATTAAATTCGACAATAAATATGAAGTTTCCGGAAAAAAATTTGCAATCAAGGATATCAATCCTGAATTGCCTCATAATTGGGATGAATACAATTTTGTGGTACTGGAGTTTAAAATCACCACATCCCAACGGTTTCAGATAGGTTTTACTACCGACGACGGATACAACGAATTACGCGTAATGAGCTATGTGCCCAATGCATGGAATAAATTAGCGATTCCGCTGAAATTCTACCGCCGGTTGCCCGATGCGAGAATTGACTTGGCAGCGACCTACAACCAACCTCGGTACACCGGATGGATTAATCTGGGCGGTAATCGCGGTGAACTTCATGGAGTAGATTCCATCGGTATTCGTATGCGCGTACCCATAGGAAATCCCGAATTTGAGTTGCGTTCTATTACCCTTGCCGTAGATGATCCGGGTGATGAATATTTGGAAATAATCCCTGCCGTAGATGAATTCGGACAAAACAACTTAGTCAATTACGAACAAAAAGTCAGCTCTCTTGAACAATTGCAAGCGGAATGGAACGCCGAAGATGAAGATATTAAAAACGCTATTCCTGAATACAATTACTCGCGCTACGGAGGCTACCTGCAAAAACAAGTCAAAGGCACCGGTTTTTTCCGTGCGGAAAGAGTCGCCGAACGCTGGTGGTTTGTTGATCCCGATGGCTATCTGTTTCTTTCCCATGGCGTGGATTGCGTGAATCCAGGGGGAGGAGGCAATGCTAATAATTTAGACAAACGCGTCGGCATGTTCAAAGAACTTCCTCCTGAACAATTCTGGCAGAGTAATCGAGGTCGTAAATCCGCTTCTTTCGGAACTTGGAATATCTATCGCCGTTACGGAGATAATTTCAGGGAAAAAGCCAATGAGATGGTTATTAAGCGTATGGATAAATGGGGATTAAATACCATTGCCAACTGGTCGGATGCAGCAGTTTACGGCTTGAACAAGAAAGCTTATACCCTCCAATTGCATGGTTTGGCTATGGACGGCAACTTGATGGGACTTGCAGATGTGTATGCTCCGCGATTTGCCTCTGAAATGGATTCAGCCATGAGAACCTATTTGCCTATGGACAAAAATAATCCTTGGATTATCGGTTATTTTGTTGGAAACGAACCATCGTGGTTGGGACAGGAAGCACGCCTTTGCGACCTTATCCTGCAAGGAGGAGACCGCCCAATCAAAACCGAGTTGAAAAAATTCTTGAAAAACGGAGATACGCCGGAACGTAAAAAAGAGTTTATTTATAACACTTTCCGTATCTTCCTTCAAACAGTAAAATCAACTATGAAGCGATACGATCCGAACCATTTGAACCTTGGCATTCGTTTCGGCAATTTGAACGAATTGGACGAAACGCTTATGGAAATTTGCCGCAGCTCTTTCGATGTCCTCAGCTTCAACTGTTACGATTTGAAACCGAACAAAGAAATGATGGACCGCGCGCTTCGATTGACCGATATGCCCATGATTATCGGGGAATATCACTTCGGAACAGTGGACAGAGGCATGGCACAATCGCTCTGGCAGGTTAATTCACAGCAGGAACGCGGAGTAGCCTATCGCTATTATACGGAACAAGGGTATTCTCATCCCAGATTAATCGGTACAGCCTATTTTCAATGGTGCGACCAAGACTTGATGGGACGCTTCGACGGCGAAAACTACAATTGCGGATTGATAGACGTTACCGACCGTCCCTACAAATATC
>JGI24699J35502_11133935_pt1 | contig 20082 bp, 18 predicted proteins | sample TergutMp193P4_FD_35502 | JGI IMG/M metagenome (IMG submission 35502) | reverse complement strand
CCTTTGCTTTGTAGAAGATTTGACCCCGAAATGGCGGATTTTCGGGCCAAACTTTATACAAAGCGAAGATTCGTTGTAGGAAATCATGCGATTGGGAGTACGAAGTTGGTCGGCGGTCCAATTTTCAGTACAGTGATAATCGCTCAACGTTGACGATGTGAGCGAGGAGAACAATGGCTCTGGAGATGGTCGGGTATTGGGGTGACGGGCAGTGGGTCAACCCGGAAGATCTGGTGGATGAGACCTGGTCGAAGGATGAACGAGATGATGTCATCTACTATCTTCTTCGGGGATTCCACTTCCGCGCGTACATGATTTATGCAACGGTACTTGCGTTTTTGCCGTTGCCGTTGTTGGGGCGTTTGGGTACAGCGGGGCGTGAATCGGGCACTTGAAACCCGATACACCCCGTTTGACGCCCCGCTGTGATGAAGTCGGCTGTCGCCGGGGACGGAACCCAGCCAATACCGTACACGATTCCATCCTGTTTCCAGTATTGGATGGGTTTCGACCCCGAAAACTGACAAATCAGGGGCGCAAGTCATCCAATACCGGAAGTCAGTCCACTATGGGTGCGACTTTGGCAGGTTGCGGACCCAGGGAAGAGGGAGGCAAACAGAGATGAGCGACTCGCTCTGGGCGACAGTACGCCGGAAGCGGGATGCGCCTGACGCCTGGCCCGGATCCAACTAGGCAAACGTTGTGGCCCGGACGTACCCTACGGTCATCCCACTTCATCATCTGGGGCGGTGAAGGTGTTGCAGGTACCCACGCTCCAATCATGCATCCCCTCGGTGACCCAGAACGCGCGGTTGGCGCCTGTGCCGTGATCATCACTGTACGGAGTGGTACCACCGATGGAGGTGAAGAATGAGACGATGTTGGCTTCGTCTTGGTCCGTCAGGTCGGTGGACGCCGAAACCGCGTTCATGAAAGATCCGGCGAAACAATCGGCTTGCAACTCCAGACGACGGCTGAAGTCCATCGACGCGGCATCGGTGTCGGCTGATGTTTCCCTGTAGTACTCGGAAGCCAGAATCATGGATCTGTACTGGACCGCGTGGCCAAATTCATGGGCGATCACCGATTCGGCGAGGAATCTCATCGCCTGCATGCTCGAGGGGAAAGCAAGGATGAGTTGTTTCCCGTAATAGATTTGCTGGTCCGCCGTACAGTAGGCAGCATTGTATATTGGCAATTGCCCGCAGGCGGAGTTGATCTCCGTGGTGTAGACGGTCACCGATGGGTGTGGCAGAGTGAAACCGGCGTCGTAGACGGGCGCGTACCATGTTTCCATCAGGCAGTCCACGAACTCGTTCATGTGCTCTTCGATATCGGCGACGGGGGCGTTGACCAGATCGATGTTGGTGATCTCGCACTGCGTGGGGATCAACGACTCGGTGTACAAAGGATTGTTTTCAAGCGACATGGTCACTTCTGTGTCCGTCTCGGGGAACGGCGGGTCGTCGGGATGGAGATCCGGGGGTCCGGGAGTGTACGTGCCGGGAGCCCCGGAACCGGAATGAGTGGGCGCCGGGGTGGTTGGCGGCACATTCGCCGTGGTTGGCGGCGTGGGGGTCGGAGTCGGCTTGGGCTCGGAGGACAGCATCGAGGCGATCAGGGGCCCCGCGATGACGAAAACCGAAACAATGATGATCAATCGGGGCATCCACGACTTTTTCTTCACCGGTTGGATGCCGGGCAGAGGGGCGGGCCACGGGCTCTGCTGATAGCTCGGATATCCCGGGTACGGCGGGTTGGTCGGCGCGTACGTCATCGCCGCCGGGTACTGTCCAGGTGGGAGGTACCGGCCTTGGGCGGCGTACTGTCCCTGGGGCTGTACGGGGTATTGGCCCTGGCCCGGCGCAGGATATTGTCTTTGGGGCGGGGTCGGGTATTGTCCCTGTGCTGGCGGGGGGTACTGTCCCCGGACCGGGTACTGCCCTGGGGCCGGAGGGGGATATTGCCCCCGACCTGGGGCTGGGTAGGGTCCCTGTCCCTGTGCTGGAGCCGGGTATTGTCCCTGTGCTGGAGCCGGGTATTGTCCCTGTGCTGGAGCCGGGTATTGTCCCTGTGCTGGCGGGGGGTACTGTCCGCGTACGGGGTATTGTCCTGGGGCCGGAGGGGGGTATTGCCCCTGGGGAGTGAGGGGTTGCCAACTGGGGCGCGCCGTGCCCCACTGGTTGCTTGCAGATTGCGGTGGGAGGAATGTGGGTTGTTGTCCCGACCCCCATGGCCCTGTTTGACTCATACTTCTAAGATACATGGATTTCGCCAAAGAAGCATTTTTGGAGTGTGGGAGGCTATCATAGGAGGAACAATGCTAAAGGAGAAAACATGTCCCGAGCACTTCGCGTCTTGTCGGCCATAGCCATCGCTGCGACGATCGCAGCGGGGTGGGTCCTTCCCGCTCAGGCGGCCGGTCTCGACGCGGTCGTCGTTGACGCACGGCTGTCCAGCGACGGCGTCCTGACCGTGAAACAGACCATAACATTGTCGTCTTCATCTGGGGTCGACACTGTATCCGAGCAGATCCCGTCCTCCATGGAGCGCGACGGGAACCGGTACAGCTACGATATCTCCGACATCACTCTGACAGCGGATGATGCTCCTGGCACCGCCACTGTGGAGACCGGAAAATCAACGACGAACGTTTCTTTTAGCGTCGGGGATGCCACAACATTCCTACTGACGTACACCGTACGCGGCTCGACGACGACCGCGGTGGACGGGCGTACCGATTTCACGTGGGTCGTGCTGGGGGGCTTGAACATCGATGCGTCGGAAATCTCCGGCAGTGTCACCGTACCCCCGGGAGCGGTGAATTATGATTGCTTGTCCGGAGTCGCGGGCGCTCTGGTGACGTGCAGCACGTACACCGCGGGCATCCACGCGAGCACGTCCATGGATTTCACCGTCAACTCCCTGCCCGCCGGCCAGGTTGTGCAGGCTGAGGTGATTTTCCCGCCCCAGATCGTGACTGTGACCGAGAAGATGGCCCCCGTCTGGACCCTCGGACGCGCTCTGACCCCGGGTGGGGCGCAGGTGGGTCTCATGGCATTGGTCGTGGTCGTGGGCGGACTCGTGCTGTACGCGGCGTGGAGGAAGGTGCACAAGGTCACCTACAAGGGAGAGCCGATCACAGTGGCCAGTTTCTCCACCGAGAACGGAAATGTGTTGTTCAACACTGACCCTGAGATTCGTCCCGGCATGGTGGGCACCCTGGTGGACTCCAGCGTGGACCCAGCCGATATCGTCTCCACCATCCTCGATCTGGCCGTACGCGGGCATCTGCTCATCACCGAGTTGCCGACGCCGAGGTACGCCACGTCCGACTGGTCCTTCACCCGTTTGAAAAACGACGAAGACGAACTCAAGCCGTACGAACTCGAACTCTTGGACGCCCTGACGACTTCTGAGGTCACCGTGTCCGGATTGTCCGCGAGCATCGCGACGGCGATCAGCAAGGTCCAAGACGCCCTGTACCAGGAAGTCTTGTCTGCTGGCTGGTTCTCCCGGTTGCCGTCGAAGAGGTCTCCCATGGTCATCATGGGATGGATCGGGGTCGCCCTTGCTGCGGCGGTCACCGCAATTCTCATGGCATTCACCACGTACGCCCTTGTGGGGCTGGGATTAGTGGCAGTGGCCATTGTTGGGCTCGCCGTGTCGTACCAAGCCCATCCCGTCACCGAGAAGGGCGCCGCGGTCTATGCGGGGTTGGGCGAATTGTCCAACGAGCTGCACACCCACACCGGGTCTGAGATCGAGTCCAGCGAGCGTTACACCGAGATCTCCCAGATCCTTCCGTACGCCGTGGTCCTGGGCGGATGGGACCAATGGCTTGAGGCCATGGTCGCCGCCGATGAGGATGAGGCGGCCGACTCCACCGATCTGAGTTGGTACCACGCCCCCGACGACTGGCACATGAGCGATTTCCCGGCCAGCCTGGATTCCCTGATCACCGTCGTCACCGGTCGTTTGTTCACTCGCACATAACCCGAGCCACAAGAACCGTGCTCGATGCTTCGCATCTCAACCTCTTCCTCAGTCTCAGCAGTGTCAGCGAGTTCATTCTGCATTCGACTTTCGTCGAGGTCCCCGTGTCTCACCTTGTCAAACTGTACATTCGATGCGGTGGTGTTCGGTGATGAGGGTGGTGACGCCCTGGTCCCAGGGGTCCTGGGGGAGGGCGGGAAGCACCTCGGAGTCGTTGAGAAGCAGCCACCGGGGACAATGGGCGTACGTCAGGGCCCGGTCGTACCATCCTGAGCCCCGGCCCAGCCGGATCCCGGTTTTCGTGGCGGCCAAACCCGGAAGGATGATCACGTCCACGTCGGCCAGGATTTCGCTGGACACCGGGGACGTGGACGGCATGGGGATTCCGTGGGGGCCCAACACCATGGGTTCGCCCGACCACTGGGCCCACATCGGGCGGCCCGGATCCCGCGACACCCAGGGCAGCAGGATCCCGATCCCCCAATCGGCCAATTCGGCGAGGAGATCGAGGGTGCCAGGTTCCCGCCCCACAGACACATAGCAACCAACAACGTTACAAGAGAGTTTTTTCAACTCTGACAAGGCACGGGCCGTACGCGCGCCATCCCGGGTGGCGATTTCTTCCTCGCTGAGCCCGGCTCGCTGAGCCAGGACCCGCGCCCGTACTTCCGCCTTATCAACAAGAGACCTTGACGTGTCGCCCATGTTATTTCGCCTCCACTGGTATCGTAAGCGTATGGCTTTCTTTAGGCACACTACGCCCGTCAAGGATGAGACGGAAGAGATTCAGGACAAGAAACTACCAATCGAGGCTCCCGAGACCGTCAACGGGGTCAGGGATTTCTGGCAGCATTGGGACTATCTGCTGGACATGGTCACCGAATTGGCGGAGTTCGGCGTGCCCATCCTCGACGCGGTCGGGCTGACGCTCAATGAATCCATCCAGGCCGAATCCGAGATCGGGACGATCCAGCCGGGTGAAACCGTCATCGAGAAGGGTACGCGGGTCACCCCGCGCATGCTTCCGCTGTTGGCAGGAATGGGAATCCTCAAGGTGATGGCCAGGCCCAGTCCGAGGGTGTTGGTCATGGCCCTGTCGGACCAGGCCGTGCCCGCGTCGTACCTGGTGACAGCCCAGGCCCAGCAAGTCGGAGCCGCGGCCCACCGCCTGGAGTACATTGCCGAGCGCGGGTCCCAACTGGTCACCTCCATCACGGAACAACTTGTCAGAGCAGATTTAGTTGTGACGATCGGGGGACTTGGGGAATCAGGGACAGATCTCAAAGAGGTTGCGGACCAGATCGGGCCCAACGACTTCACTCCGGTGGCCATCAGCCCCGGACGCGACCACGGGTTCATTCTAGCGGAGGAGAAAATTCCCCTGCTGGCCATGCCCGCCGACGTGTATTCAAGCTTTGTTCTGGCCAAACTCATCGGCGAGCCGATGATCTCCAAACTCATGGGTGCCAGCACCGATCCCCAGATGCCCAGCGCCTACCTGGCCCAGCCGTTGCGGATCCAAACTGACATTTTGACGTGCGTTCCGGCCAGCGTCAAGGATGCCCGCATGACGATCACGGGTCGTCCGTCCGGGCTGGAGGGGATGAACCTCATCTATCAGGCCAACGCCCTCGCCCTGCTGCAGTCCAGCGACGGAGTGGTGAACGCGGACACTGAAGCTTTCTATCTTCCCTTGTCATAGCCGATGAGAATCATCGAGGCACCCAATTACCCGCCCGACCATCGCTGGCCGGTCACACTGCGCTACGGCAAATTGCTGCTGACCCCCTTCCATCGGCGCGACATCGACGAAGTGTCGTACGTGCGCTCGCGCAATGTCGCATGGTTGAGCCCCTGGGACGCGACCGCGCCGATCCGGATGCAATCTCCCAAAGCCCCGAACAGGCGGATGCGGGCCATCTGGGGCCAGGCGCGCAGGGGATATTGTCTGCCGTGGCTCGTGAGGTGGGCCGGGACCGATTCCTGCCCCGTCGTCGGACAGTGCACAGTCAGCAACATTGTGTACGGGTCGGCGCAATACGGATCCATCGGGTACTGGATCGACCAGAGGTACGCCGGGCGCTCCATCACTCCGGCTGCTGTGGCGATGGCCACCGACTATGCCATGAAAACAATAGGCCTTCACAGGATAGAGATCTGCATCCGCCCAGAGAACAAGCCCAGTTTACGGGTCGTCGAGAAGTTGGGATTTCGCTACGAGGGGAGCCGCCCGAGGTACATCCATATCGCCGGGGCGTGGCGCGACCATGAGGTGTTCGCGCTGACAGCCGAGGAGATCCCGTCTGGGTTGCTCGTCAGGGTGCCGATCGAGGTGATGGGCGTCCCCACGCTGGGGGTGTCCGGATGGTGAGCCATTCCGGGTAAAGTGGTGGTGTGCGCATCATCTTCATCCGTCATGGCCAGACCTCGTCGAATGTGAACCACCTTCTCGACACGGGATTTCCGGGGGCCGACCTGGACGAGGTGGGCCGGGCCCAGGCGGCGGACCTGGCTGAGAGGTTGGCCCATGAACCCATCGACGTTGTCATGACCTCTGACATTGTCCGTGCGCGTCAGACAGGTGAGCCGCTGGCCAGAGCCCTGGGTGTTCCCGTGATCACCCATCCGGGGGTACGGGAGATCTACGCCGGGGACTGGGACATGGACCCCAACTGGTGGGACTACGTGAAGGTGATCCAGTCCTGGCAAACCGATCCCGAGATCGCCATTCCCAACGGGGAGAACGGGGTGGATTTTTTCAAACGGTTCGATGAGGCGGTGGCTGAGCTGGACGACTATGAGTACGCGGCTGTCGTCAGCCATGGCGGTGCTCTTCGCACATGGCTGGCGTCCAGGGGCGACATCGCTCTCGGCGACGACTGGGTTCTGGGCAACACCGATAGCGTCGTTGTGGAAGGTACCCCCGGGTCCTGGAAGATCCTCTCCTGGGCCGGGTTCGACGTTCAGGATCCACCCGCGTGATCGCCAACCTGGACGAGGCCCTCCAGGCCCTCTTCGACTTCACCGGCGTACGCGAGTCCGGACGCTCCTCGGTGGACATCATGGGCCAGGCGATGAAACTGTTGGGCGACCCCCATGACCGTCTTCGCGTGATCCACATCACCGGCACCTCGGGGAAAACATCGACAAGCTACTATGTTCGTGCCCTGCTGGAGGCGTCGGGCCGTACCACCGGGATGACGGTCTCCCCGCACATCGAGTCCCTGAACGAAAGGGTCCAGATCGGCGGCGTCCCGTTGGAGGAGCGCGTCTTCTGCGCCTATCTGGACCGGATGCTCGTCCACCTGGAGCCGATGAGGGGCCGGCTGACCTATTTCGAACTGGTGATCTGCCTGGCGCTGTGGGTCTTCGCGTCGCAACAGGTGGAGTACGCCGTGGTCGAGGTGGGCATCGGGGGCACACGTGACGCAACCAATATTTGTTTTCGGTCTGACAAAGTGGCCGTCATCACACCGATCGGGCTCGACCACACAGAGAAACTGGGAAACACCATCGCCGAGATCGCCGCCCAGAAGGCGGGCATCATCGTCCCTGGCGGGATGGGGTTCATGGCCCGCCAGTGTGAACAGGGCATGGAGGTCGTCGAAACCCATGCCCGTGAGGTGGGCGCCACACTGGCCGTGGTCGATCCCGCCGACGGAGAGTTCCATCCCTCGTACCAGCGGACGAACTGGGCGCTGTCCCGCGCAGTCGTGGCCTATCTCGCATCCCGCGACGGATTCGAGCTTCCCAACGAGACTCGCATGGACGAATGCCGGTCAGTGACCCCTCCGGCGCGGTACGAATGGTTCCATGTGGGCGGGCATAATGTCTTGCTGGATGGTGCCCACAACCCGCAGAAGATGACCGGATTGGTCCAGGCCGTACGCGACCAGGGCCTGGGTCCCTTCCCCACTCTCGCGACTCTGTCGACCGCTCCCCACGACAAGTGCGTCCAAACGATGATGGCACTGGCTCCCATCGTGTCACACCTGATCATCCCCGAATTCATCCTCGGCCAGGGGGCCAAGACCAAGTCCTCGGTCCCCGCCGGGGATCTTGCACGCATCGCCGCCTCCTGCGGCGTCCCCACCCAGGTCATCCCCGATCTCGATTCGGCCCTGGACACCCTGTTGTCCGATCCGGCTCCCGACCTGCTCGTCACTGGATCCCTCTACCTCGCCGCCCTCGTGAGAGCGCGGATCGGACCCCACGAGCCCTCTTGACGAACACAACTGTGCTCGATCGTGGATATTTTGGGTCCTGTGACGATCGGGTATGACTTGTGCCGGCGAACGCTAGGGTTTTGGCGACGCAACTCTGCCCGATCGTTTCCAGGTTCTGTTGGATGCCGATCCGGTACAGTTGTGTCACTGGCGTGAATCCCGATACGTTAATGTTGTGATCACCACCACAGAAAGGGCCGGTATGACAATCGCAGTCAGGGGCACAATCGTCGAACTCGACGGGGATGAGATGACCCGTGTCATCTGGGCGTGGATCAAGGAGAAACTTCTGTTTCCGTACCTGGATCTCAACCTGGAGTATTACGACTTGTCCATCACCCATCGCGACGAGACTGACGACCAGGTCACCATCGACGCCGCCCACGCCATCCAGAAGGCCGGGGTCGGCGTGAAATGCGCGACCATCACGCCCGACGAGGCGAGGGTGGCCGAATTCGGGCTGAAGCAGATGTGGAAGTCCCCCAACGGCACCATCCGCAACATCCTGGGCGGGGTGGTGTTCCGCGAGCCCATCGTCATCTCCTCGATTCCACGTCTTGTGACCACCTGGACCAAGCCCATCATCATCGCCCGTCACGCCCACGCCGACCAGTACAAGGCACAAGACTTCGTCGTTCCTGGAGCGGGCACGGTGACCATCTCGTACACCCCTGACGACGGCGGAGAGCCGATCACCCGCACGGTGGCGCACTACGACGGTGAGGGCGGGGTCGCGATGGGGATGTACAACACGACACCGTCCATTCGCGATTTCGCGCGGGCCTGTTTCACGTACGCCCTCTCCCGCAAGGTACCGGTGTACTTGTCCACCAAGAACACCATCCTGAAAGCGTACGACGGCGCCTTCAAGGACATCTTCGCCGAGATTTTCGCCACAGAATTCCAGGCGCAGTTCGAGAAACTGGGCCTGACCTACGAGCACCGCCTCATCGACGACATGGTCGCCGCCGCCCTGAAGTGGAGCGGGGGGTACCTGTGGGCCTGCAAGAACTACGACGGGGATGTGCAATCAGATGTTGTCGCCCAGGGGTTCGGCTCGTTGGGACTCATGACCTCCGTGCTGCAGACCCCCGACGGGAACACGGTGCTGGCCGAGGCCGCCCACGGAACCGTGACCCGGCATTGGAGACTCCACCAGGCAGGCCAGCCCACATCGACCAACCCCGTCGCGTCGATCTTCGCGTGGACCGGCGCCCTCAAGCACCGGGGCAGGATGGATGCCACCCCTGAGGTCGTGGACTTCGCCGAGACTCTCGAAAAAGTCTGCGTCGACACGGTCGATCAGGGAAAAATGACCAAGGATTTGGCATTGTTGATTTCTCCTGATCAGTCCTACCTCACCACCGAGGAGTTCATGGACGCCCTCGCCTCCAACCTGAGCACCGCGTTAGCCTGAGGCCATGGCCAGCATCTGGGCGAACATCGCACTCATCATCTGCTTCATTCTCATTGGCGGGGTGTTCGCAGCCGCCGAAATGGCCCTGGTGTCCCTCAGGGAATCCCAGGTGCACCAGTTGGCGACCAAGGGGGCCAGGGGCAAGAAGGTCGCCGCGCTCGCCGAAAACCCTAATCGTTTCTTGTCCGCCATCCAGATTTGCATCACCTTCACCGGGTTCCTGTCGGCCTCGGTGGGCGCGGCCACTCTCTCCGGGGATCTCGCGCCCTGGATCGGGAAACTCGGACTTCCCCCCTCCGCGTCACGTGTCGTCGCGCTTGTGCTTGTCACACTGGTGATTTCGTACTTCTCCATTGTTCTGGGAGAATTGGCCGCGAAGAGGCTGGCCATGCAAAGGGCGGAAACATTTTCTCTTGCGCTGGCCGGTTTCGTGGACGTGGTGGCAACTCTCGCCAAGCCGTTGATCTGGTTTTTGGGAGTCAGCACGAACCTTGTCGTACGTCTGTTGGGCGGGGATCCGAAGGCGGCGCGGGAGGAGGTTTCCGGGCAGGAGCTGCGCCAGATGGTGACCACCTCGACCACGCTCACCGATGAGGAACGAGAGATTGTCGACGAGGTGTTCGCCGCCGGGGAACGCAATCTGCGCGAGGTGATGGTCCCTCGTACCGAGGCTGAGTTCCTGGATGGCGACATGCCTGCTTACAAGGCGGTACGCGCTCTGGAGTCGGCCAGTCATTCGCGGTTCCCGGTGACCGGCTCCTCCGTGGACGACATCATCGGTTTCCTGCACATCCGCGATCTGATGTATCTCGACCCCGCCGACCGTTCCACGCCTTTGCGCCAGCTGGTCCGCCCGGTGATGTCCCTGCCGGACACCGTCAGGGTGTTGACCGCCCTGACCGCGATGAGACGCGAGGGGGCCCACATGGCCATCGTACGCGACGAGTACGGCGGTACTGCGGGCATTGTCACGTTGGAGGACCTGGTCGAGGAACTGGTGGGCGAGATCCAGGACGAGTACGACCTGGAGACCCCCGGTGTGATCTCCGACGCCGGTCAGATCGAGGTCGAGGGGCTGACCACCCTCGAACAGTTCCAGGACCTCACGGGCCTGATCCTGCCCGAGGGCCCATACGACACCCTCGCCGGTTTCTGGGTCGCAGTACGCGGCCAGCTTCCCGCCCCGGGCGACGAGATCAATGTCGTCGTGGCCCGCGAGTCCGACTCTGACGACGTCGAGCCGGTCCCCATCACCATGACCGTCACCCAGATGGACGGCCGTCGTGCCGCCCGCATCCGGGTACGCCGTTCCGAACCAAGCTGACCTCTTGTCATCCTGACGAAGTAGTTCTGCGTCACCTGATTGAGATGATCTTCAGTGGTATGCGTGAACATGTGATCCACCACTATTGGAGTGAACTGATCCCCGGCACCCGGCAATCCAGTTGATCGCCTTTATGAGTGACACAAGTAGTCGGGAAGGAATCAGTACGGGGTGCGATCCGGCAGAGTTGTGTCTGTCAACGCTTGCACAATGGACGACGGCGCCGCTTGTGCGGCGCCGTCGATTGGAGGGGGGAGGTCAACGTCAGCGGTAATCGTTGGGGTTTGGGTTGTCGCCCGGATTGTTTTGGTGACCGGATTTCAGGGTACCGATGATCTGGTCGAGGCCTGTGGCTCCGCCGGTGTCAGCGGGCAGGATGATCCACAAGACGAGATAGATGATGATCCCCGGTGCGAAACCGGTGAAGAGGATGAGCAGGGCCGCGATGACGCGGATGATTCCGGAGTCGATGCCTGTGTAGGCTGCGATGCCGCCGGCGACACCGCCGATGACGCGGTTGGAGGTGGAGCGAGTGAGTTGATGGGACATGATTCTTCCTTTCATTGTTGAATCTGAAAACCTGAATTGGGATTGTTTGGGTTGTCGTCGTCCGGGTTGGGAGGCGGGGCCGGATAGAAGGAGTCGATCTGGAACGGGTCCCCTCCCAGATTGGTCGGGGGAGCCGCTTGATTGGCTTGTTCATCCAGACGACGCTGCCAGGCCAGGCGGGCTTTGGCGAATTCCTTGTGAGCCTTCCACGAGCCGCGCCGCCGGATCCTGCGCCACACAAACGCTGCGAGGATCAGGATGACGATGGCGATGAAAAGTGCGCGGTTGTCGCTGATGGCGTTCCAGGTTCCGATGATCAGAGCGAAGACGACGATCGCCCACACCAATCCTCGCCGTTGGGGCCTTTTGGGAGACGAACCTGGAGTGGCGGCTATGGGGATGATGATCCAGCACAGCACGTAGATCAGTGCCCCGACTCCGGTGAAAACTGTGGCGAGGACGAACAACGCGCGGACCAACGTAGCATCGATTCCGAAGAAATCCGACAATCCCGACGCCACGCCGGCAATACGGCCATTGGTAGGATTTCGTCGAAGCTGTGTTGATCTCACGTATCTAGGATGCCCCAGAACCTGGGACACCGCCATGAGGTTCGCCCCTGGTTTTCCCCTGATGGGACCGCTCGATAGTTGGTGGAACCTCCACGGGCGTGACATGCTGATCAGGTGAGTGAATCTGGCCAGGTCAAGCCCCCGAGAGCCTATCGGGCGGTGGACCAAGCCCTTGTGGCGGGTGTGGCGGCTGGGCTCGCCGCCCATTCGAGGTTCGCCGTGTGGGCGATCAGGATCGCGTTCATCCTCACCTCCGTCTGGAAATTCTCGGGCGCGGTCGCGTACGCCGTACTGTGGCTGCTTTTGCCGCGCGAGGAAAAAGCCCAGCCCATCGGACTGATCGCCGCCAGCAGACAAGGGCTGAGGACTGTTGCCCACAGGTCTGGCTATCCCCAGGTGCTGGGGTGGCTGGGGTCCTTCCTCATCGGGACGGGGATCGCCCTGGTGATCCGGGTGTACGACCGCGGCCTGATGGGGCAACTGTCGTTATTCGTGTTGATGGTGGGGATGGGGATCGGGCTGGTCTGGCTGACCAGGGAAACCGAGTGGCCGAGATGGGGCAAGATCCTCACCTCGTTTTCGGGGGTCTGTTTGGCATGGACCGCCGGCACGTTCATCCAGGCACGGGTGTGGTCGCGGATCTCGCTTCGGGTGGCGCCGGGGATGGAAAACTATCTGACAACGCTTTTCGTGTCCGGTACGGCCATCATCGGATGCGTGGGGGTGATTCTTCCCTGGATCGTCCATCCGGAGAGGTCCCAGGCGGACAAACAAGCTGAGCTCATTGCCCAGACCAGGGCGGACATGGCCGCCCACCTTCATGACTCTGTGCTCCAGACATTGGCTGTGATCCAGAAAAGCGCGTCGGACTCCGCGACGGTGGCCCGGTTGGCGAGGCGCCAGGAGAAGGAATTGCGCGAATGGCTATACGGGGAAGCTCCGGACGAGGAGTCGGCGATCACGTCGCTCAAAGAGGTCATCGCCGAGTTGGAGGCCACCTATCCTGTGGCGGTGGAACTGGTCAGCGTCGGCGACCACGAGATGACCGTCGAAGTCGACGCGGTGGTCAGGGCCGCCCGCGAGGCCATCTTGAACGCGGCCAAACATTCAGGCGCTTCTCAGATTGACGTGTACGCTGAGATGAGCGAGGAGAAGGCTGAGGTGTACGTGCGCGACCGGGGCAGGGGGTTCAAACCTGACGACATCGGGGATGACCGCATGGGGATCCGCCGCTCGATCATCGATCGCATGCAACGATACGGCGGAACAGTCGACATTCGTTCCACCGTGGACGAGGGCACAGAAATACACCTGTCGATGCCGCTGACTGAGGAAGGAGTCACACATGTCTGACAAACGCTATCGGGTGGTGATCGTGGATGACCACGCGATGCTGCGCACAGGAGTACGCACGGAGATCTCGGGTGCTGTCGATATCGTGGGCGAGGGGGAGGATGTGGCCACCGGTGTGGCGGCCATCCGTGAAACCCACCCGGATGTCGTCCTGCTGGACGTTCATCTGCCCGGAGGCGGGGGAGTCGAGGTGATGAAACAGGCCGGCGTGCCCGACGTACGCTATCTTGCGTTGTCAGTGTCGGATGCCGCTGAGGATGTGATCGGCACCATCAGGGCCGGGGCGAGGGGGTACGTCACCAAATCCATATCCGGGCCGGACCTGGTCAACGCGATCATCCGTGTCGCGGAGGGGGACGCCGTCTTCTCGCCGCGGCTGGCGGGGTTCGTGCTGGACGCCTTCTCCGGTTCCATCGAGGTCGCCTCTGTCGATGAGGACCTGGACCGTCTTTCCACCCGGGAGCAGGAGGTCATGAGGCTGATCGCCCGTGGGTATTCGTACCGCGAAGTGGCCAGGGAGTTGTTCATCTCGGTGAAAACCGTTGAAACGCACGTGTCCAGCGTACTGAGGAAATTGCAGTTGTCGAACAGGCATCAGCTCACCCGGTGGGCGACCGATCGTAAACTTGTGTGATCGCCTCGCGCGGGAAGCCTACTTGTTGGATTTGCCTTTGATGGCGCCCCAGATGGCCAGAACCAGCGCGGATCCGGCGATGGCGATGATCCAGGTACGAAGGTCCCAGAAGGTGCCGAGCGACACGTGGAAAATGGCGGCGGAGATCCAGCCGCCGACCAACGACCCGACCACGCCGCAGATCAGGGCGGACAACAACCCACCGCCGATCCTGCCCGGGACGAGGGCTCGCGCCACGCTCCCGGCGATCAGTCCCAATATCAAAAATGCGATAGTACCCATATGTCCATTGTAGGGTTGGGGCGCGTCTCCCACACGGGTCAGCGACCCTGGACTGTCCCTGACTCACAACAGGGGGCGCAAAGGTTTGATGATCGTCTCGGCCAGACGGGCGTACTGGGGGCGTTGGCGCCACTCGTCCAGGGTGAGTTCGTGACAGTTGGTCAGGTCGGTACGGAAGACGTCTTCCATCGTGTGAGCCATGGTCTCGTCGACGATCTCCACATTGACCTCATAGTTGCCCAAGAGGCTCAGCCGGTCCAGGTTGGCGGTGCCCACTGTGGACCAGGTGGAGTCGATCGTCGCGGTCTTGGAGTGGATCATGGCCCCCTCGTACAAGAAGAGTTTGACCCCGCCTGCCAGCAGCGTGTCATAGTGGGCGCGGGACAGCCAGTCGGTGAGGGGGTGGTTGGAGGCGGCCGGGATGATGATGGAGACGTCCACCCCACGGGCGGCGGCGCCCAGCAAGGCGTTGGCGAGGTCGGCGTCGGGCAGCAGATAGGCGTGGGTGAGCCAGACCCGTTGCTCGGCCTTGTTGATCGAGTCCAGATATATATTGCGGATGGGGTAGACCCCCAGCCGGGGGATGTTGCGATGAAGCCGGACAGTGGCGGCCCAGGGCCGCGCGCGTACAGAAGGCAAGGGATGTTTCTTATCCAGGTGGGCCCACATGCTCACGAAGGACGACTCCACCTCTGCGCAGAAAGGCCCCTCGATCTTCATGTGCGTGTCACGCCACTTGTTCTCGTACAGAGAACCGATGTTGTACCCGCCGAGGAAGGCGGTTTTCCCGTCCACGACGAGGATCTTACGGTGGTCGCGTCCGGAATTACGGGGTCGCAGGAAGTTCACACCACCTCTGACAAGGGGGTACGGAGCGGTCCACACCTCAGGCGGGAAGGTGAAGAAGCTGGGGGGTACGACCAGGTTGGCGAAAACATCCCAGATGCAGGCGACCCTCACACCTCTGGCCGCGGCTCGTGAGACGGCGTCGAGGAACTTGTGTCCCATCTCGTCGGATTTCCAGATGAAGGTCTCCAGGTAGACGTACTCACGGGCTGAGTCGATGGCCTCCAGCATGGCCTCGTACAGATGGGCGCCGTAGGTGTAGAGGGTGAAACGGTCCTCGCCGACGTCGACGGCCGTCGGCTCGAGATAGGGGAAGCCCTTCGGGGTACGGTGACGGCGGTACAAACTGGCAATGACTTCTACGGTGGCCGCTGTGGCCAACTGGGTGCCGACAATCCCCACACCGGCTCGTACGAGAGTCTGACTGATCTTTTTCCGCAACGCCATGAGGCAATCCTAACCTGTGGGAACAGGCGGCGTAGTATATAACCTCTCATGGATAGCCTCTCCTTCGACTCTTTCTCCGCAGACGATGTGGAATCACTGTTTGCTGCCCCACCGAAACCGTCCCCCCCGTCCCAGGGCGCCGAGGCTTTGTTGGACGGGCTCAACCCTTACCAGAGGGAGGCGGTGGTCCACATCGGTTCCCCTCTGCTTGTGGTCGCGGGCGCGGGTTCGGGCAAAACGAGGGTGCTCACCAGGCGCATCGCGTACCTCATCGCCTTCCGCGATGTGCATCCGGGGGCCATCTTGGCGATCACGTTCACGAACAAGGCTGCCGCGGAAATGCGCGAGAGGGTCACCGAGCTGGTGGGCGCGAGGTCGCGGTTCATGTGGGTGTCCACGTTCCACAGTGCCTGCGTACGGATGCTGCGGGCGGACATCGACAAAATGGGGATGTCCAAATCTTTCTCTATTTACGACGACACCGATTCGAAACGTCTTGTCGCCGCCATAGTACGAGAGAAGAACATCGACACGAAGAAGTTCAGCGTGCGTACCATCCGGTCATGGATCTCCGACCAGAAGAACGCCATGACCACCTGGGAGCAGGCGGTGGAGAACTCGCGTGAGAAGTTCCCCCAGGAGATGTTCGCCGAGGTGTACGCCGAGTACGCCGCTCGTCTGCGCCGTGCGGAAGCTTTGGATTTCGACGATCTGCTCATGACAACGGTCAATCTTCTGGCTGGTTTTCCTGAGGTACGCGAGCGGTACCGCCGCCGGTTCCGTCATGTGCTCGTCGATGAGTACCAGGACACCAACCATGCCCAGTACGCTCTCATCCAGTTGTTGTGCGGCCCGGATCCCACCAGTGAGCTTCCGGCGCCGGAACTGATGGTGGTGGGGGATTCCGACCAGTCGATCTATGCGTTCAGAGGAGCGTCGATCGAGAATATCTTGAATTTTGAGAGGGATTTCCCTGGGGCGACAACTATCCAGCTTGAGCAAAATTATCGCTCCACCGGGAATATTCTTTCCGCCGCCAATGCGGTGATCGGGCACAACAAAGGCCGGCCGAAGAAGAATCTGTGGACCGATTCCGGTGAAGGGGCATTGATCACAGGCTATGTCGCGGACACCGAGCACGACGAGGCCCGTTTCATCGCGGATGAGCTCATATCGTTGTCGGCCTCGGGTGATTCCCGGTACGGCGACGCGGCGGTCTTCTATCGTACGAACGCTCAGTCGAGGGCCATCGAGGATGTGTTCATCCGGATGGGAATTCCGTACCGCGTTGTGGGAGGGGTGAAATTCTATGAACGCAGGGAAGTGCGCGACGCCATCGCGTATCTGCGGGCGTTGGCGAACCCGGCCGACGACGTGTGCGTGGAGAGGATCCTCAACGTGCCGCGCAGAGGGATCGGGGCAACCACTGAAGAGACGGTACGCTCCTTTGCCCGCGCCCGGTCGATCTCGATGACGGAAGCTTTGGAGCGCGCCGACGAGATTCCCGGACTGGGCGCCAGGGCCATCAAGCAACTGAGCCAGTTCGCTGACCTCATGGCCGGGCACCGGGGGATGGTGGAAGCCGGTGCGCCCGCCGATGAGATCCTGCGCTCAATTTTGGACGAGTCGGGGTACCTCGCTGTTCTCAAACAGTCCACCGATCCGCAAGACGAGACCAGGCTGGAGAACCTGGCCGAACTCATCGCCGTGGCCACCGAGTTCGTTTCCCAGGCCCACGAGGTGTCGCTCGACGAACCCGATTCCCTGACCCATGACGACGATCCCCTGGCCGGGGACGATGACCAGTGGCTGGCGGACCCCGAAGTCTCAGGGGTATCCCTGGAGGACGGGGTGACTCTGCTGGGAGGCCCGGAGCCGGACGATTCCCTGGCAGGTTTCCTGGAAAGGATCGCACTGGTGGCCGACTCCGACCAGATTCCCGACGGTGCGGGGGAGGGGGTCGTCACACTGATGACCCTGCACACGGCCAAGGGTCTGGAGTTCGACACGGTCTTCGTCACGGGTTTCGAGGAGGGGTTGTTCCCCCACGAGAGGGCCCAGAGTGACGTCAAGGAATTAGAAGAGGAACGACGGCTGGCGTATGTGGGTCTGACAAGGGCGTGCAAGAGGTTGTATGTGACCCGGGCCGCCGTTCGTACCATGTGGGGACAACCGGCGTACAACCCACCCAGCCGTTTCCTGGACGAGATCCCCGAGGATCTCATCGACTGGCGGCGCATGGACCGGGTGGGCGCCTGGGCCGTGCCGACACGTACGACGACGCACACGTCGACCCGGTCCACAACCGTCAAACCAAAAACCATTCCTCATTTGGTACCCGGCGACAGGGTCCTGCACTCGGCGTTCGGGCTGGGCGAGGTGAAGGCGGTCGCAGGGGTCGGCGAGGACGCGCGCGCCGAGGTGGATTTCGGTTCGTACGGGCGCAAATTGTTGTCGGTGAAGTTCGCCCCGATTGAAAAACTGTGACGGATCCGTGTGGCGTTGAGGCATCCGATGGCAACGAACAGCCAGAATGAAGGGGTGTCGCACGAAGATTCCCTCACAAGCAGGCTGACGGTTGAGACCTATCAGCCCCCTGCCCCTCAAAAAGGGGCGGCCATGCCATGGTGGCTGGCTGCGCTTGGCGCCGGAATCGTGTGTGCGATCGGAGGATGGGCCCTGGTCGCCGCCATGGTCCTCGTCTCCCAACTGGCACAAACAGGCATAGTCCTGGGGTCTGCCCTGAAGCTCGCCACACAGATGTGGCTGTTGGGCCAGGGCGGCGTCCTCGAAATCTCCGGGGTACGGATCACTCTGGTTCCGCTGGGGCTGACCGCGATCATCGCCGTGCTGTTGCACGGCACTTCTGGGTACGCGGCTCGCCAGGCGGTGATCACAGGCCGGGGGCGGTTGGGGATCGACGTGGCGAAGGTGACCGCGGTCGTGGCAGCGTCGTACACCAGCATTGTGACTGTCGCCTCCTTTCTCGTGGAAGGGTCCGATCTCAGGGCCGCCTCTGGGGCGTTGGGGTTGAGCCTTGTCATAGGCTTTTTCGGCGCGCGGAAATCGGCGAAATGGAATCTGGCGCAGGCGTGGCCGGTGTGGGCAAGGGCGGTACCACGGGCCGTTGGCGCAGGGGTGCTGACCGCGCTGGTGGGTGGGGTCGTCGTCCTTGTGGCGGGGCTCGTTTCTCACCGGGATCAGATGATCGCCATGACCAGTGATCTCAATCCGGGATGGACGGGAGCGATCGTTCTCGCCCTCATCCAACTCTTCTATGTGATAAACATCATTGTTTGGTGCGTATCGTGGTCTTACGGGCCCGGATTCACACTGGGCGATGGGTCTGTCGTGTCGCTGATGGGTTCCCAGGTCGGTCTTCTGCCCGCGTTCCCGATCACAGCCGCTCTGCCGACCGGGGAGTTCACCTGGATGGACCTGGGATGGCTGGCCATTCCCATTTGTTCCGGCGCCATGGCCGCCGTGGCGATCCTGCGCGCACGACCCCGGGCACGCTTCGACGAGACCGCTCTCGTGGGCGGGTTGTCCGGGGCGCTCGCCGGGGCGGGTGTCGCCGGGCTGGGGGTCGTCACAAGGGGAAATCTCGGTGTGGAACGGTTGGTGGAACTGGGCCCCTTCCCTCTTCCCCTGTTGATCGTCGCATGTTCCATCATGGGCATCGGCGGCATGCTGACCGGTTTCATTGCTGGTTTGGTACGCCGTCCCGCGAAGGGCGCCGACCCCGCATGGTGGTCGAGATGGGGCAAGGCCGACGCCACCCCCGTACGTGCTGAGGAAACAACGATCAGTGAGACGATCCCGGCTGAACCCGCCGCGCCCAAGCCGGTCGTACCCGACGAACAACCACCTCTCGACTTCCACGGTGACGACTGACATCGGTTCAGCCCCGGTACGGATGATCGAGTCCTTCATCCTGATTGACTAGGAAAAACGTGGGAAGTTAAGCTGAAGATGCTTGGCATCGATACAAGCTTCAGGGTGTGGGGCCCCACCTCCGTAACATGGCCCGGACAACTGTCCGAGTCGGTGACAATAAAAATTACCGTTCATTCCGGGGACTCTTCGAACGAGCGACTGGTGGGGACGTGTCTTCTGAAGGGGAGAAACATGTGGGAAACACATACTAATGGAGCGGACAGATGTGTCGGTCGGAGAAAGGGAGGAGGATTGGCCCGCGCTGTGCGGTGCACAGTGCTGAGCGTCGTCATCACGATGGTGGCGTCCCTGGTGGGTTTGGGAACCGTGGAGTCGGCTGCTGCTGCCAGCCCCCTGCCCAACCCCCCGCTGGACGCGAACTGCGGGCGGGGCAAAGTGAAGATGGCGCTGGCCGTCGAACTGTCCGGGGCGATGATAGGCGAGAATCTCGTGACAATAAAGAAAGCTTCCTCTGCCTATGTCAGAGCTTTGGCGGGCAC